>Ga0247611_10000189_pt1 | contig 126706 bp, 107 predicted proteins | sample 177DNAGHGhighgp2_FD_192422 | JGI IMG/M metagenome (GOLD analysis project Ga0247611, IMG submission 192422) | Sheep rumen microbial communities from Palmerston North, Manawatu-Wanganui, New Zealand - 1770 DNA GHGhigh gp2 | ecosystem: Host-associated > Mammals > Digestive system > Stomach >...
TGAGCTCGCTCCAGCAGGGATTGAGGTAGTTGATGTTTTCGAGAGGTGCGTCCTTATGCACGGCAAAGAGGCGGTGGTGCTCGTCCTCTTTCAGATTGTACTCGGCCAGCAGAGCGTCGTTGTGGTAGGTCTGCCAGATGGTGTAGTCGTCTGATCGGTACTTTATCCATCCTTCGGGCAGCAGGTGGGTCATTGCAGGCTTCTTGGGACTGGTGAACCACGGCCAGAGAGCAACCACTTTTTCAGCCTTTCTGTTCAGATAGGCTCCCCACCACGAAAAGCTGCTGTTGCTGATAATATTCCCCTTACACAATGTCTGCAGATACAGGTCAATGGCAGGCTTCCACGTTGCCACCACTCCCGGCGCGTCAGCGTCTGGCCCATCGTGTCGGTCAGCGAAGACAAAACGCTCGCCCTTGAAGTTCTGCCTGCACCACGCCATATCGTCGCTGTTGGCGTTGCAGCAACGGAGGGTCGGCGTGGTGGGGACGTGGGGATTGCGCCGACCAATGACGCAAAGGGCGATGCTTGTGTTCATATCACTTATGGGTTTTTAAGGTAGTTACGGATAAATGCCTCTTTCTCCGGCGTGCGCTCGTTGATAGTAAAAAAGTAGTCCTGATACTTCTCGCGGAAGGTGTCGTAGGTGATGCCCGCCGCGCCCTTCTGCATCTTGTTCGTCAGCCATTCCTCAATGGTCTTGGTGGAGAAATGTTTCAGATAGGCCACTAATATAAATATTGCGTACAACCAACACTTCCTCAAGAAAAAATCGAATTTATACTCCCTGACTCCTTGTCTCCCTGACTCCTTACTCAAAGTGGCATTCGCCGAAGAAGCGGGGCTGATGGAAGTCCGGGCTGGGTGTGTCCACGGGCTGCCAGGAGAGGTAATGGGGAGAGGAGAGATGGTCGCCGCATTTATAGAGGTTGCAACGGGCATGCTGACCGTTGAAGCACTTGAAGGTGCTTCGGAAGAAGGTGGTGACAGGCAGCAGGAGCGCCAGTTCCCATTGGAAATGTCCTTCCTGAAGGGGCAGGATGCCGCTGCCGAGCGAAGACCAGCGGCCGACGGCTTCGAGGATTTCCTCGGGTGCATGCTCGCGATGCGGACGCTCCTTGCCACAGCCGATGAGCAGGCTCCCCGTGCAGTTGCATTCGATGTTGTAGTAGATGTCTTCGCCTTCGGGCTGGAAGAACAGCTCGCAGCAGGAGTCTTCCCAAGTCTTTCCGTTGTTGCGCTCGGCCAAGGCCCGGATGCAGCGCTCCTCTACATGGAAGTGAAGGAGGACGGCATCGCCGCAATGGGCCATGCGGAATCTCACCATAGGCTTATAGGGAAAGCGGTCTGCCCAGTTGTGTGCATTCATGGGCAGCCATTCCACGCCCTCCCTGTCGAGAAGGACGGGGATGTCGGCCGTACTTTCCGGATGCGGGCATCTCTTGATTTCCATGTTCATGATTGGCTGAAGCTTGAAGAGTTCAATAGATGATGCTCATTTTCGTAGTGTCCATCAGGTGGGTGTCGGTAATCTTGATGTCGGGGATGACCGGCAGGCACATGAAGGCCATGGTGATGAAGGGCGACTTCATCTGACAGCCGATGTCCTTCACCATTTCATGGAGGAGCAGGGTGCGGAAGGCTATCTCGTGTCCGTTCAGCGGCGCCATCAGGCCTGCTATGGGCAGCGGGATGTCACGCATCTCGTTCGGGCTGACAACGACCTGTCCGCCCTGCATCTCGATGACGCGGTTGATGGCACGCACCAGATAGTCGTCGTTGGAACCGATGGCTACGATGTTATGGCAGTCGTGGGCCACGGAGCCAGCTATGGCACCGGCCTTGATGCCGAAGCCGCGCACCAGTCCAACTATTGGCTTCGCTCCCTTCCGGTAGCGGTTATAGACCACAATCTTCTGTACCTCCGTCCACGGGTAGCTCGAGTCAATCAGCGGATTGCCGGTCAGCGTCACCTCATCGTGGCGGGTGAGCAGGCTGCCGTCCTCGGCGTGGATGACGTGTACGCTATTGCCTGGCTGGAGGTCGATCTGGATGTCGTCGGCGGTGACGGGCGCAGCCACGAAGTTGTTGGGGAAGTCCGCGTCCAGGATATGCTCGTCTGAGTCGCCGTGGTTGGAGGGCAGGCTGGCATTATAGTTGAACACTTCTTCTCCGCGAATCACGGTACTCTCCACACGGAAATGGGGTGAGATGCGGTCAACGGTAATGAAGGTGGCGGGGTCGCCTGCCTGCAGCAGTCCCCAGTTCAGTTTGTAGTGTTTCTGGGCATTCACGCAGGCTGCCTGCAGCACATCCCACAGCTCAAAGCCGTCGGCGAGGGCACGTTTTACGATGAGGTTGATATGTCCGCGCACGAAATCGTCGGGGTGGCAGTCATCCGTGCAGAGCATCACCATGTTGGGGCTCTCCTGAATCAGCATTTTCAGTTTCTCATAGTCCTTGGCCGCGCTGCCTTCGCGGATGGTGACCTTCATGCCGGCCTTGATGCACGAGCGGCCTTCCTCGAGTGTTGAGCATTCGTGGTCGGTAGAGATGCCGGCACCTGCATACTGGGCACGCTGGCGTCCTGTCAGGCCTGGCGCGTGACCATCCACAGGCTTGCCATAGCGATGAGCGGCCGCAATCTTCTCCATCACCGCCTTGTCGCCAGCCAATACGCCGGGGTAGTTCATCATCTCGGCGAGGAAGCCGATGTCCTCGCGCGCCATGAGCTTTTCCGTGTCTTTCTCATCAATCACGGCTCCGCAGGTCTCGATGTCGCCGCCTACGGCCGGCACGCAACTGGGTGCGCCGAACAGGAAGTTGAAGCAAGCCTCACGGCCGGAGCGTATCATGTAGTCGATGCCTTCGATTCCCAAGACATTGCCTATCTCGTGGGGGTCGGCGATCACTCCCGTCGTGCCGTGGCTCACGGCGATGCGTGCAAACTTATGGGGCACCATCATGCTGCTCTCAATGTGCACATGACTGTCAATGAAGCCCGGCATGATGTAAGACCAGGGCTTTTCTCTTTCCGGCAATGCGCATCGCTTCACTTCCGCTATGGTCTCATCCTTGATGACCAGTTCGCCGTCGAAGATCTCGCGGCGCACGACATCTACAATATGTCCTTTGATACTTTTCATGGGCTGAAGTTTTCTGTAGGTTCGTTATTCTGCCTGGTAGCCGGCAATCTTGGCCATGCCTGGCGCAATCTCTGTGTTGTCGATGCGTCCCTGGAAGATCTCCGTGCCCGGGCCGATGGCATAGACGGGAACATAGCCGTTGGAGTGTCCGCCGCTGGCCCAGCTGATCAGGGCCTTTTCGCTGAGGATGCGCTTGGCGGTCTCACACAGCTCCTTGATGCTGTCGTTCACCTCGCCATTCTCCTTGATGGCTTTCTCTATCGCGTTCCAGCGGTTCTGCAGGCGTTCTTTCTGCTTGTCGTCGAGCGTGATGCCAGCTCCGAATCCCATCTGTTCCTTCAGCGTCTTCTCCACGGCTGTCCAAGTGAACTTCTTCGGGTTGTTCTTGTAGTCGGCCTGGAGCATACGCACCAGTTCCTCAATGCTCTTGCGCTGGTATTTCAGCAGGTCGGTGTGCAGCTCGTAGGGACCTTTGCCCATGACGAGCCCGCCCGTCTCGTGGTCGGCGCTGATGACGATGATGGTCTCGTCGGGATGCTGTTGGTAGAACTCATAGGCCACCTTGATGGCTTTGTCGAAGTCCAGCACCTCGTTGATGGCATTGCCGATGTCGTTGCGGTGGCAGGCATAGTCAATCATGCCGCCTTCTACCTGGAAAAAGAAGCCGTCGGTGTTCTTGGAGGAGAGGAAGTTGATGCCTGCGCGTACGATTTGTTCCAGCGTCAGGTCGTTCTTGTCCTGATCGAGGGCATAGGGAAGATGGTCGCTGTCCAGTTTCTCGTTCTGCGCGTCGCTCTGCAGGAGGATGAGCTTGTCGGCCTTCTTGCCTTTCTTCTCGTATTCCTTGTAGCCGCCCGTCAGAATGGTGTAGCCTGCTGCCTGGGCCTGCTGGCGCAGCGAGGGCTCTCCCTCCTTGGTGTTGGGCTTGTGGAAGTCGGCACCGGCAAAGAAGTCGAAGCCGCTCTTACACAGGTCCTGACCGATTTCATAGTACATCTTGCGACTGGGCTGATGGCCGTAGAAGGAGGCCGGCGTGGCGTGGGTGATGGCCACGGTAGTGGCAACGCCTACAGCCTTTCCTGCGTTCTTGGCCCATGTGGCTATGCTCGTGCAGGGAGTCTGAAGGTCTTCCAGTACGCCGATGGCTCCGTTCTTGGTCTTATGTCCTGTTGCCAGCGCCGTGCCGCCGGCTGCCGAGTCCGTTACTCCGTTCGTGGCAGAATAGGTGTTCACCATGCCTACCACGGGGAGGCTTGACATCAGGATGGGCTCAAAGCCAATCTTGCCCTTCAGGGCAGCAAGATAGGTCTCTGTGACATTGATCTGGTTCACGCCCATGCCGTCGCCGATGAAGTAGAACACATACTTCACCTGGCCCTGGGCCATTGCTGCCAGTGTGATGACAGCCATCAGCAGCAAGGAAAGAAAACGTTTCTTCATGTTAGTATTGTTTGATAATTGGTTTGTAATGTTTGCGGCAGCAAATATAGCACTTTTTTAGGATTTTGAAGATGTTTTTCCAGATAAAGTGCTAATTTTGCGGGCAAAATACAAAGAAATGGAGACTATCAACGACCTTTTCTCGCTATTAAGCAATTTTCTCTGGGGCTGGCCCATGATTATCCTCTTGCTGGGCACTCATGTGTTTCTGACATTCAGGTTGCGTGTTCCGCAACGGAAACTCTTCACAGGCATACGGCTGTCCGTTCAGAAGGATGCCGGAGCAGCCGGCGAAGTCAGTCAGTTCGGTGCCTTGGCAACGGCCTTGGCTGCCACTATCGGTACCGGCAACATCGTGGGCGTGGCTACGGCTGTGGCCCTGGGTGGACCGGGAGCCGTGTTGTGGTGCTGGCTGACGGGTATCTTCGGTATGTCAACGAAATATGCCGAGGGCCTCTTGGCGGTGAAATACCGAGTAAAGGGGACTAACGGCCGTACCTACGGCGGCCCGATGTATGCCTTGGAGCGCGGACTGGATATGAAGTGGCTCGCCGTGCTCTTTGCCGTCTTCACGGCGCTGGCCTCGTTCGGCATCGGCTGTACGGTGCAGGCCAACAGTATCGCGTTGCTGGCCAATGAGACGTTTGGCGTTCCCACATGGCTGGTGGGCATTTTCGTCAGCCTGCTTTCCGGATTGGTCATTCTGGGCGGTGTCCGGGCCATTGCCCGCGTCTGTACCGTGCTGGTTCCGTTCATGGCCCTGCTCTATGTCATCGGCTGCGTCGTCATCCTCTGCATGAATGGCGACTATGTGTGGCCCGCCGTTCAGCTCATCGTGCAGTCGGCGTTCAATCCTTCCGCGGCAGGCGGAGGCTTTGTGGGAGCAACGGTCATGATGGCCGCCCGCTATGGCATTGCGCGCGGACTTTTTTCTAATGAGAGCGGCATGGGCTCGGCACCTATCGTGGCTGCCGCTGCCAGGACGCGCAATCCTGTCCGTCAGGCGCTGGTCAGCAGTACGGGCACGTTCTGGGACACAGTCGTTATCTGTGCCTTGACAGGGCTGGTGCTGGTCAGTAGCATCCTGGCCTATCCTGATATCACCTATGCTGATGGAGCCGCCTTGACGAAGGTCGCCTTTGGTAAGATTCCCTATGTGGGGGCACCGCTGCTCACTTTCGGCATCCTCACCTTTGCCTTCAGCACCATCCTGGGATGGAGCTATTATGGCGAGAGCGCCGTCAACTATTTGGAGTCGCGGGGCGAGAAAGTGGAAGTGAGAGGCTCCCGCTTCTATCGTGTTCTCTATATTGTGGCATTGTTCTTCGGCAGTATCATCAACCTTGACATCATCTGGAACATTGCCGACTGCATGAATGCCCTCATGGCCATTCCTAATTTAGTTGCTCTCCTGCTTCTCAGCGGCGTGGCTGCCCGCGAGACGAAGAAGTATCTTTGGGGCAACTGCCTGGATGAGGAACAGAAGAGCAACGAGATGGGGTGATGTCTATCGCTTGAGAATCTTATTTCCGTTGTAGATGGAGACACCTTGCGGAAGGGTGGTGTGCCGGCGGCCCTGAAGGTCATAGACAACGCCCTGCTCGCAAGGCGATGTGTGCTTGACGATGTCGATGTCCGTCAGGTCGACTTCTGCCTGGATGCCAATCTCGGCAGCAGAAGCCCAGGCATTTCCGTTGATCTCGCTCTTGGCCACGAACTTCAGGTAACGAGCTGAGACAATGGTACTGAGCTCTGCCACCTGCAGGGTGGTGACGTTCTTGAACTGGCCGCTGAGAACCGGACTGCCCCAGTTGGTGCCGTCCTCGCTCAGGTAGAGTTCATAGTCCTTCACCATGCCGTTCTGGTTGCCGTCCTGGCGGGCCAGGTAGGTGAAGGCTTTCACACGATACACCTTCTTCATATCAACGATGAGCGTATGCGGATGCGAGGTCTCGCCCCATCCCCACTCGGTGTGCCAGTAGGTGTCTTCCTTGCCGTCGAAGGCAAGGCGTGCCTCATTGCCGCTATGCTGGCTGTCGGCGCCGACGAGCGTCCAGACGCCTTTGTTGACAAACACGTCGAAGTCGTAGCTCATCAGCGGACTGTCGAGCAGACCGTCGGCTGTGCAATAGGTGCTGATGGTGCAGGCATCCTCCTGGCTGAGTGTCGTTGTGTATTGCTGATACTCGCCGCCGTTGATGCTGTAGTAGATGGTGGCACCTGTCGTGGGCGTTGTCATCTTGATTTTTCCGTTGCTCAGGCGTTCGCAGTTGACGGGCTGGCAGACAGGCATCTCCACGCGGGCAGCCTTGGCAGCATCGGTCTCAGCGGTCAGCGGTATGATGAAGAAGCGGAAAGGCGTGTCGGCAGCATGCAGCTCGTATTGATCCATGACGTCAGCACCGCAGGAGGCGTTGCCCAGACCGCGCGTGGCGGCATCGAGCGATACGACGGCCGTCTTGCAGGTCTTGAACTCATAGGTGTGCTTGGCGCGATTGTCGCGGTCGGTATAGTTGTCTTCGGGACGGAAGTGTACGGCAGAGGCTGCCATCTGCTCGGGGGCTACGAAGAGCAGTCCTTCGCCGTTGCTGTTGCGCAGCGACATCCAGCGCACCTCCTGCTTGGTTCCGTGCTCCTGCGGAAGGATGTAGTCTTCCTGCTGTGCCGTCACCGTGCTCTGGTAGATGCCAGGCAGGCAGGCTTCCTTGCGGTCGCGGTAGTTATCCCATGGTCCGCGTCCGAACCAGGCCAGCTGTTCCATCGAGGTGGGCATCTCCAGGCGGAATCCCACCTTCGGGAGGACGGCACCGGTGGATGACGGATGAACGAAGGAATTGACCATGATGGTTCCGTCGGCGCAGACGATGAAGTTGAGACTGACGTCAAACTTCGTGTCGTTCAGTCCTGTATAGGTACTTTTCATGGCCACGGAAACGGTCTTCCCGTTGTCGGCCTTTTTCACCTCGCAGCCCGTGCCGGTCACGGTAAGCTGGTTCAGTCCCATGTTGTCCCAGCTCTCTGCGCGCCTTCCGTCGTTATCGGTGGGCAGGCGGAAGACATTCAGCAGCAGGGCTTTTGACAGCATCGAATGACCGTTGAGAGTATATCTGCTGAGCGAACCTTGTGACTTGCTGAAGCGTGCCTGGAAGTTGGAACCGGAGATAACCAGATAGGCGGCACCGTCTTCAACCGTAATCTCATCGCATGCGTCCAGTTGGGCAAGATTGTAGAGGGGCTTCTCTGCTTTCTGAATGGGGAGCTTCTCCTCGGCCACCACATAGCCGGCCTCGGCCCAGAGGGTTGCCTCACGGAGTGTAGCGGTGAAGTGGATGAAGACTTCCTGTTCTGCGGAGAGAGCGGTGAGGGCTGAGAGGTCGATGGTGATGTCTGTGCTGTCGGCGGCAGCCACCTCCGTGTCAACAGGACCTGCTGTCAGTACGTTGCCTTCTTCATCCTCTATGGCGTAGCGCACGTCGTAGATGGAAGAGGGCAGGAAGGCCAGCTTGTTCTTCACGCGGAACTTCCCTGTGCCGCTCGTAAGCTTCTTGAACTCCAGCGGCTGATAGATTTTCTTCGTGTTGTAGGACTTGGCGGTGAGGCTCCAGTCCGGGCGCACCAGACCGTTGATGCAGAAGTTCCCGTCGTTGGGCACATCGCCGAAGTCGCCGCCATAGGCCCAGTAGTCTTCTCCGGAAGTGTTCTTAGTGAGCAGTCCCTGGTCCTTGAAGTCCCAGATGAACTCACCCGCCAGACACGGATATTTCTCATAGAGGTCGAACATCTCGCGCACGTTGCCCATGGAGTTGCCCATAGAGTGGGAGTTCTCGCACTGGACGTGGGGCTTCTGTCCGCTCTTGCCCTGTCTGTCGATACCGATATTCTGAATGGTCCAGTAGGAGGCGTACATCGTAGAGGACACGTCGGCATAGTCGCTGTTGCCCTCATAGTGGGTCAGGCGGGTCTTGTCGAGAGCCTTGACGGCGTTGGCCACATACTGGAAGTTGCTGCCGCCGCCGCTCTCGTTGCCGAACGACCACATGAAGATGCAGGCGTGGTTGCGCAGCCAGCGTATCTGGTTCTCAGAGCGTTCCACCATGGCGGGGCGGAACAGGGCGTTAGAGGAGAGCTGCTGGTTGGCGTGACACTCCACGTCGGCCTCGGCCAATACATACAGTCCATACTTGTCGCAGAGGTCATAGAAGATGGGGTCGTTGGGGTAGTGGGAGGTACGCACGGCGTTGATGTTCAGCCGCTTCATAGTACGGATGTCCTCTTCAATCTCCGCATCGCTGATGGCGCGACCGTTGACGGGGGAGAAGTCGTGACGGTTGACGCCATGGAACACCATACGCTTGCCGTTGATGGTCAGGGCTCCGTCAGCTCTGATGGCTACATCGCGGAAGCCCACTTTGCTGCCGCGCTGGTCAACAACGTGTCCCTCGCCGTCCTTCAGCGTGAGGACAAGGTCGTAGAGGTTGGGCTCCTCGGCACTCCACATGCGTGGGCTGCTGACATCCATGCTGAGGCTGAGTTCCTGACCGCTGACATTCTCCGTCTTCTCAGCCACGATGCCGTTGCCGTCTTTCAGTACGGCCTCCATGGTAGCTCCGGCAATCTCTGTTCCGGAGAGTGTTACGGCCACGTTGGCCTTGGCGCTTCCGTAGCCGTTGCTGAAGGAAGCGGTGAAGAAGTAGTCGCGAATCTGACTCTTCGGAGCTGCCCAGAGGAAGCAATGGCGCTGGATACCCGTCAGTCGCCAGTAGTCCTGACACTCCAAGAATGAGCCGCTGGTGAAGCGGTACACTTGCAGGGCGATGCTGTTCTCGCCTTCAGTCAGATAAGGTGTGATGTTGAACTCCGCGGGAACGTATGAATCCTCGCTATAGCCTACGCGCTGTCCGTTGATCCAAAGATAAAAACCGTGTCCCACTCCGTTGAAGCGCACATAGACATCGCGGCCTTCCCATCCTGCAGGAATCGTGAAGGTGCGGCGGTAGGTGCCCACGGGGTTCGTTTTGTCGCCACGGTAGGTAAACCAGAACGGACGCTCGGCCATGACGCTGTATGTGCTTTCGTCAAAGGAGAAAGGGTAGGCCACATTGCAGTAGAGAGGCTTGTCCCACGACTTGTTGTGGCGCAGTCCCCATACCTGCCAGCTGGAGGGCACGTCGATGTCTGTCCATGCCCCGTCGTTATAGTCCTTGGCACAATAGTCGTTATTGACGCCGGAGGGGGTTCCCACCCAGAGGAACTTCCACGTTCCGTCAAGCGACTGGTAATAGGGCGACTGTGACAAGTCGGTGGCGGCAGCCTGGTCCTCGCTGCCCATAGGAATGGCCACGGTATGGGCCACTTCTCTGTTGACGTGGGTAATTGAGGGGTCGTCCCACTCGTTGCCCGTCTGTCCAAATACGCTGGCAAAAGCACCCATCAGCACTGTCGCCAAGCAGAGCGTTCTTCTTTTCATTATTTGATAGAGTTGAAATGTTGATTCAAAAGTCCGAGAATATTTGTCATGGCAGGTGCCACGAACAGCCAGTTGTGGTCGCCGCTGTCAACGCGGAAGGAGTAGGGGATGCCTTTCTTGCGGAACGCTTTCACCAGATCCATGTTGGCTTCCAGGGTGAAGTCGCGGTCGCCAACGGTCACAAACCAGTCCACCGTTCTCCATGCGCTGACCTCTTCGTCCGTTCCGTTCTCAATGCGGAGGATGGGGTTGTTCTGCTCGATGACCGCTTGCCGCCATTCTCCTGACGGGTCGTTCTTCAGCCATTCCAGGTGTTGGCGGCGCAGATAGCCGCTGATGTCACACACCATGCAGAACATCTCCGGATGGTGTACGCCATAGACCGTAGCAGCACCGCCGCCCATGGAGAAGCCGGCGATAGCCCGATGGCTCCTGTCGGTGAAGGTGCGGTAGTTGGCTTCTATATAAGGAATGAGCTCCTGGAAGAAGTAGTCCTCGTATTTCCATTGCGGCGCATTGAAGTACATCATGTTCTGTTGGTTGCCCTCCGGACAGACGATAATCATCTCTGGCATGGCTCTGCAGGCGATGAGGCTGTCGCAGCGCTCGCGCAGATGACCTTTGCGCTGCCAGACGGTGTGTGACTCTCCGCCTCCGTGCATCAGGTAGAGAACGGGGTAGCGGCGTTCTGTCGCCTCGTCATAGCTGCCCGGCAGATAGATGGAGAAGTCGCGCTCGGTGATGCCTTGCAACAAGCTGCATGGCATTTTTAGCTGTTCCAGTCGTCCCTTCTGCTGCGGGCAGGAAGCCAGGATGTCAGGACACCAGAGCGTCAGGATTCCGATGACCAGCATCAATATCCTGTATGTAAGATGCTTCTTGTTCATTCTTTTTATTGTAGTTTTGACATGCAAAATTAATCATTTTTCCCGATAATGACCATTCCGATACCGAAAAGTTCAAAAAACTTTATCAAAGATTTCTTGTTTTCATCAATTCTCTGTATTTTTGCAGAAAAGAAAAAGGAAAGTGAGATGAATGTTGAAAGAGAAAACCATATTGTCTGTTCACAGAAAGGGTTGAGTACGGCACTCGGCATGGAGTTTATTTCCACCCCTGAGCCCGACACCTGCATGGCCCGCATGCGGGTTGATGAGCGCAACCGACAGCCCTTCGGCTTCCTAAGCGGAGGAGCCACGCTGGCATTGGCAGAGAACCTGGCAGGCGTGGGCTCTATGGCTTTGTGCCCGGGCAAGATCTGCGTGGGCGTCAGCGTGAGCGGCAGCCATGTGAAGGCGGTGGCAGAGGGAGATACCGTGACGGCCTATGGCCGCCTCTTGCACAAGGGGCGCACCCTTCACCAGTGGCAGATAGATATACGCAACAGTGCTGAAGAACTGATCTCCACGGTTCAGGTCACCAACTACGTCATCAGTCCGAAGAAGAAAGAAGAATGAGCAGTTTTGCCTACTACCGCTTTCCGCATGCGTCAGCCTACCATAGCCTGACCATTGAGGGAGAGCCTGAAGAACTCCTGTCCGTTGAATCGCTCAACGGACATAGCGGCTTTGTGTTTGCGCCCTTTGCCGTTTCGGAGCAATGCCCCATACTCCTCTTCTCTCCTTCTTCATCCAATCAATCCCTCCCCTCGGTGAGGTTGGGAGGGGGGGGCTCATCCATTCATCTCTCCCCCTCGAGGGAGCGGGAGGTGGGCTCTTACCACGAGACCTTTGCCCATTTCCATGAGGCTCTTTGTGCAGGGCGCTTCACCAAGCTGGTGCTGGCGCGTGTGGAGGATGTGGAGACGGGAGGGGAACTGTCGCCGCTGTCGCTCTTCGAGGAAGCTTGCCGATGCTATCCGCGTATGTTCGTGGCCCTGGTCTCCGCCCCTCGTTGTGGAACGTGGCTGATGGCGACCCCCGAGGTGCTGCTGAGAAACAATCCCTATCGGACGATGGCGCTGGCAGGCACGATGAAGCTGGAGGGTAGTCTGCTCGACTTTGACAACCCTTCGCAAGACATGGTGCAGCAGATTCGCTGGAGCCAGAAGAATATTCAGGAGCAGCGTTATGTGGCCAGTTATATCAAGGACTGCCTGAAGACGCTTGCTGCCGACATCATAGAGAAAGGTCCCTATACCACGCGTGCCGCCAACCTGGTGCATCTGCGTAGCGACTTTGAGTTTGCGCTGAAAGATGACAGCCGTCTGGGAACGCTGCTCGCCGCTCTCCATCCGACCCCCGCGGTCTGCGGACTCCCCAAGGAGGAGGCACGGCAGTTCATCCTTGTTCATGAGGGTTTCTCTCGCCGCTACTACAGCGGGTTCTGTGGCCCTCTCTGCCTTCCTTCCGAAACGGAGGAAAGCCTTACGGCCTTGTATGTCTCCCTGCGCTGCATGGAGATAGGGGAACGGTCTTGCCGGCTGTATGCCGGGGGCGGCATCCTGCCCGACAGCATCGCACAGCAGGAATGGGAGGAAACGGAGGCGAAGATGCAGACAATGAAAAGGCTGCTGGAAGGAATGAAAGATGAAGGATGAATGATTATGTATTGCAATAAGGAGAATGTAAACATCTTGACCTCTTTGCTGGTTGGTCATGGCGTGACGGAGGCCGTCCTTTGTCCAGGCAGTCGGAATGCGCCCATAGTGCATAACCTCGTGACCTGTCCAGATATCATCTGCCACCCCGTTACCGATGAGCGGTCGGCAGGCTTCTATGCCCTTGGCATGGCACAGGCTTTGTGCCGCCCCGTGGCGGTATGCGTCACGTCCGGCTCGGCGCTCCTGAACCTCCTGCCTGCTGTTGCAGAGGCTTATTACCAGCACATACCGCTGGTGGTCATCTCTGCCGACCGTCCGGCCCAATGGATAGACCAGCTCGACGGACAGACCCTGCCGCAGCCCGATGCCCTCGGCCGCTTCGTCAGGAAAGCCGTCACGTTGCCGGAGGTGATGGAGGAAGGCGGAAAGGACTGGCAGGAAGAAGGCTGGTTCTGCAACCGCCTGATTAACGAGGCATTGATGGCAGCCCGACAGGGTGGTGGAGGTCCCGTGCATATCAATGTGCCCATCAGCGAACCGCTCTATAACTTCAACGTCTCGGCATTGCTCGAGGAGCGTGTCGTCTCTTTTCTGCCGGCGCGTGCCGACTCACCCGCGCTGCAGCTCCTGGCATCGGAGTTCCTCTCCGCAGAGCGTCCCATGATTGTGGTGGGACAGACTTCGCAGAACCTGTTGACATCGGAGGACTTTGCCGGCATGGGCGCAGAGATGGTGGTGCTCAACGAGGCGTTGAGCATCGGCCGTGGAGCCTGCCATTTCGATGAACTCCTCTCTCTCCCCTCCTTCCAAGAAGGGGTTAGGGATGGTTCCTTCATCCCCGATTTCGTCCTTTACCTTGGCGATATGCTTGTGAGCAAGCGTCTGCGTACCTTCCTGCGGAGCCTGAAAGGTGTCACGATGCGGCAGGTGAGCGTTGACGGCGCATTGCACGATACGACCATGTCTTTCAGTACCGTGATAGAAGGACATCCCGCCGATGTCCTGCAGGCATTCCGCGAACAGGCGAAGCTTCGCCGTCCCCGTGCCTCCAAGACTTTCTACGACAGTTGGGAGAAGGCTCTCGCTGCCATCGATGAAAAGATAGAAAACGAGGTTCCTTCTTTCTCGCCGAAGGCGGCCGTCCGCCTGTTGGAGAAGGAAGTCTCCAGCCTCTCCCGTCCCTATGTGCATTATGCCAACAGCACCGCCGTCCGGCTTGCCAATATCTATGCCAAGCACTATGTCTATTGCAATCGCGGCGTCAACGGCATCGAGGGCTCGCTTTCCACGGCAGCAGGCTTCTCGCTGGCAATGGATGAACCCGTCTATTGCGTCATCGGCGACCTAAGCTTCTTCTATGACAGCAATGCCCTCTGGAACCAGGAGTTGCGCGGCAACTTGCGCATCCTCCTGCTGAACAATGGCGGTGGCGGCATCTTCGAGAAGTTCGAGGGACTGAAAGGCAGTCCCGCCCGCGAGCGTTTCGTCATGGCACAGCATTCGGCTTCTGCCGAGGGACTCTGCCAGAGCTATGACATCCGCTATCGTACTGCCAGCAACATGCAGGAACTGGAGGCCGGCATCGACTGGCTGCTCCATGCGGAGGACAGCCGACCGCTTCTGTTGGAGGTAAAAGAAAAGTAAAAATTATAAATTTAAAAGTAAAAAATAAAAAGGTAAGAAAGTAAAAAGTAAGAAAGTAAAAATACGATTTATGATGAAGAAAACTGTATTAATGATGCTTTTGCTTGCCCTGACAATGGGCGTAAAGGCGCAGTGTGAGAAAACCTGTGAGAAGAAAGATTCCGTAGAGGTAAAGGATTCGGAGAAGATCAAGCCGGAGGTCATGCCGGAGTACCCGGGAGGAAGAGAGGCCTTGATGAGCTTCCTCTCCAAGAACATCCAATACCCCAAGCTGGCTCAGCAGTATGGTGTGGAAGGACGTGTGCTCATGCGTTTTGTGGTGGATACCGACGGTTCGCTGAAGGACATCGCCGCCTCTGACTGTAGGATAGAGCGCTTCAACACTACTAAGTTCAGTCAGGAAACGGAGGCCAGACAAGCACAGCTGAAGGAAGAGTTCGCCCTCCTTTTTGCCAAGGAAGGAGCCCGTGTCATCCGAAAGATGGACAAATGGATTCCCGGCAAGGCCAAGGGCGAGAAGGTCAGGGTAAAGTTCACCCTTCCCATCTCTTTCCGGCTTTCCAAATAAGTAGAAAAAGCTCAGGCTCTGCCTGTTTGTAGGAGCAGGCTCCTGCATCCCAGCACCACGTCCTGCCATGTCGCCTCGAAGTCGCCCGTGTACCATGGGTCGGCGACATCGCCCGGACGGTTGGTGAAATCCATGAGCTTATAGATTTTCCCTTCCGCGTCACCACCGCTGATGCGTGTCATGTTGCGGATGTTTGCCTCGTCCATGCCGATGAGCATATCGAAGCGACTGTAGTCAGCATGGGTCATCTGCCGTGCCGTCTTCCCCTTGCATCCGATGCCGTGCTCCGCCAGCTTGCGTCTTGCCGGGGGATACACCTCGTTGCCGATCTCCTCTGTGCTGGTTGCCGCCGACTCAATATAAAACTCATCTTCGCGCCCAGCCTCTTTGACCAGCGCCTTCATCACAAATTCCGCCATCGGACTCCTGCAGATATTTCCGTGGCACACAAACAATATCCTTAACATAGACCTCACTCTGCTTTGTAGCGGGTTCGCTTGTTCTGCAGGCTGGTGTAGCCCTTGATGCCTTTGGGGTTGTAGATGTCGAGCTTGTCGTAGCAGTACATGATGAGGTTGCCCTGCTGGTCGAAGTATAGCATGTCGCTGTTGCGCTGCTGCTCGAAAGGACGCTTCAGCAAGGGGTTCATGATCGACGTTGTGAGGCTCGCGGTAACCTTGGGCGCTTTGGTGAAGTCTGTCGATGACCACTCACAGTAGTACTGGCCGTACTCGTCGCACTCGGCAAACATGCGCTCATTGTTCATGACAAAGTTCCGGAAGCGGTTGTCCTCGCTTTCCAACTGATAGACCATTTCCCACTTGACATCGTCCCAAGGCAGGGGTGTTCGTGCCACGAAGCGGCTCCAGGTGGCGTAGAGCATACCGTCCTTGACGGCGGCAGAGGTAATGTCTCTCTTCACCTTATATATCTTCGCCCCGCCGTCAGCCTCATGGTAGGTTTTGATGGTCTCGGCTGCGGTGTTGGGAATGGCCACAATTTCGCTGCCGGTCACCGCGATCATCGAGCCGTCATCCTGCGGAAAGGCCCAGTTGATGCCGTTGCTGGTGTACTCACGCACGGGCTTGCACTGCCCGCCGTCCATGTCGAACAGAATGGCTCCCGATCCGTAGGCCACGAGCCACCGCTTGTTGGGAGAGAAGGCGATGCCTGCGAAGGCACGCTGGTGGTTGATAAGGCCTTTGTTGTAGTCGCTGGTGGGGAAGAGGCAGGGCGATGTGTCGCGGCTCTGTCCGTCGTAGCGCACCAGTCCCACGTTGGTCACCATCATGTAGAGGTTCTTGCCGTCGTGCCCGATGGCTGTAATCATCTTGTCGCGTCCGCCGGGAATGCAGCGCTTGATGGTGCCCGTCTTCTTGTCGATGCTAATGACCGAGCGGTCCAGCTGGTCGATGAAGTAGAGGTCGTCGGGACCTTCGGCCAGAGGCTTCTCCAATGAGGCCTCGCCCATGTTGACGATGGCAAACGTGGCGAGAGTAGCTTTCGTAGCGGGAGAGGCTTTCCGCTGCTGGGCATTGGCCGTGAGCATAACAGCCAGTGCGAGTAAGATAATACTGCAGATCCGTTTCATGGTTTCATTGTTTTAGTGAATGATTGTGATGGCAAAGATACGAATAAACGAGTACAATACAAAACAAAAGTCTTGTTTTTTGTTTTTATTGTCGAGTGAGAGTATCTTCGACGCGAGTCAAAGATACGAAAAAGTTTTGGGAAATAGGTCTTTAAGGGAAAAAATAAAACGGAACAAAAAACGTTATCATAATATGAAGAAGAATTTTATCAAGGACCTGTTTGTTCTATGGTTTGCTTTGGCCGCGCTTGTATGTGCAGCTCTGAATCTCCATATTTCCCTGAATATGTTGGGACAAAAGGGTGATGCCAAAGGAGATAAAGGGAACTGAACAAGGCTCTACTCAGCTTCCAGAAACCGTAGCTCTGCTTCCAGCATCTCCAGTTTCGGCATAGGACAGCCAGCCTCGCGGGCAATCTCTAAGGGGCGGGTGTAAAGATAGTATATTTCCATGGGGCGGTGGAAGTCGTAGTCCAGTCGCATGGACGGTGAATAGGGAGTCATCGCATCCGTCATGTCTATCATCTTGTCGATAAACGCGACATCCAGATTCTTCACACCCAAGTGCTGGGCAGCACTCACCACTTCCATCATCTGCTCGCGAATCAGCTGACGGGTCGCCTTGTTCTTCAGCAGCTGGTCTGTCTGCGCGTGCAGCGCTACCGTCATCCCGTTGAAAGGCATATTCCAGACAGCCTTTTTCCATCGTGCCTCATGATATTCCACCAATCCCGTCTCAATGCCTGCCTGACGGAACTCATCGACCACGGTCTGCATCAGCGCCTCATCCTTGCATGAGTAGTTGGCCAGGTTGATGCTGCCATAGCATTGGTGGTTGACAATACCGGGCTCAGTCTTGGCAGAACAGATAAAGGCCAGTCCGGCAGCCAGTTGTACGTCAGGGAACATCTTCTGCACATCCTCCTCCACGCCTATGCCGTTCTGAATGAGCACCACCAGGGTATGAGCATGGAGCAATGGCGGCAGCAACGACTGCAGTTGGCTGTTGTTCACAGACTTCAGGCACACCAGCACCACGTCGCACGGCGGCATTTCCTCCGTATGCTGATAAGCGTTAACATCATCCAGATGAAACGAGCCGTCGCAGGAGTCCACCTGCAGGCCGTGCTGTTTCACATACTCATAGTCGCTGCGCAGCAGGAAGTGTACTTCCTGTCCCGCATGAGCCAGTTTTGCTCCATAATATCCGCCAATGGCACCAGTGCCAATGATTCCGTATCTCATATTGACAAATTTGTTCTATAATGCGACGGCAAAGTTACGCTTTATTTTGGTATTTCATCGCATTTTATTAGAAATTAGCAATGCAAATCAACTTTTTAGTACGATACACTTTGTCACTTTCTTGGCAATCTAATGAAAATTGTGTAATTTTGTAGTCGAAAAGAAATAAACGAGACCCATATGGAAATGCTTTTTCTGATGGTAAATAGTTGAAATGAGTGATATGAAGATAACAGACGACAAGTTGATAAACGGATTGGCCGGGCAAGCCATGGAAGCGAAGCCTACGAAGGATATTTACTTTGCCGGTGGATGCTTCTGGGGGACTGAGCATTACTTCAAGCAGATAGAGGGAGTGGCCATCACGGAAGTGGGATTCGCCAACGGACATACGGAGAATCCTACTTACAAAGAAGTATATACCGACCGGACGGGGTTTGCAGAGACGGTTTTTGTGCGGTTCTATCCCGATGTGGTCAGTCTCGAATTCCTGTTACGGATGTTCTTCAAGGCCATTGACCCGACAAGTCTCAACAAGCAGGGACACGACGAAGGAACGCGCTATCGCACAGGTGTCTATTATACTGACCCTGCGGATTTGCCTGTCATTGAGAAGGTGTTTGCCGAAGAGCAGAAGAACTGTGAGCAACCCTTGGTCGTGGAGAAACTGCCCTTGCACAACTTCTATACCGCCGAGGAGTATCATCAGGATTATCTCGACAAGAATCCTGATGGCTATTGTCATCTTCCTCTGTCACTGTTTGAGTTTGCAAGGAAAGCCAAGGCTGCGAGTAAGTAAGTGAAGAGTCAAGCTTGCTTGGACTCATCTTATTCGTAGTGTCTGATCCTTACGTCAATGCCGTCACTCTGGAGCTGAGAGGGAAGGCCGCTCACATCTGTCTGTCCGTAGTGATAGGGGAACAACGCCTTGGGCTTGATGATCTTCGCCGCCCTTACCAGTTGTTCGGTAGTCATCGTATAAGGCTGGTTGCAGGGTAGGAAGGCAATGTCGATGTCCTTAACGGATTCCATTTCAGGAATATCCTCCGTGTCCCCGGCTATATAGATTCTCAGTCCGTCGATGGTCAGGATGTAGCCGTTGTCACGCCTTTTGGGATGGAACTGCGTATGTCCTTCAGTAATGTTATAGGCTGGTACTGCCTCTATGGTGAAGTCATCGGCTATCTGCATCTTGTCGCCATTTGCCATCACCTCGCCAGAGCCATACATGTCGGCACAACGCTTGTTGGTAATGAAGCGTGTCTTCTCGCCTGTCAGCATCTTGATGGCCTCCTGGTTGAAATGGTCGAAGTGTTCGTGCGTCACCAGGAGATAGTCAGCCTTGGGCATGGTGGCGTAGTCTATGGTTTTCTCTCCCAACTTGGTCACAGGGTCAATCTCAATCTCCTTGCCGTCATACTGTATTCTGATGCTGGCATGAACGAGCGCATGGAACTTCACTGTCTTGCCGCCCTTGGTCTTAAACACGTCCACCTCGTAGGTTTCTGTCGTCACAGGCATTCCAGCCTCTTTCCAAGCCAGGATGCCGCCTTGGAGGTTCACGCACTTGTAGCCCTCAGCAGCCAGTCTGTTAGCAGCATTTGCAGAACGACGGCCACTTCTGCAATAGACGGCGATCTGCTTGTCGGTTGTTATCGTTGCCTTTGCTTTCTCGATGAAATCGTCCTGTCCCTGGTCAATAAGGACGGCCCCTTCGATGTGTCCCTCTGCATATTCATCAGCAGTACGGACATCAAGCAGCACAACACCTGAATCCTCTATCAGCTCAGAGAATCCCTTCACATCTACATCTTCGTAGTTCTTTTGAGCTTGGCCACAGGCAGATGTCAGTCCAAGCGTGGCCAGCAGGCAAGCGATAATTTTCTTCATATTTCTTTGGTTTCGATGGGTCAGTTATTCATTATTTAGCAACCATTCCAATGCCGAAATGATATGTATTGTTTTTCCGTCAATCTCAATATCTCGCGTTTGCGAGAATGCGATGAGAGTAAGGTTGTCGCATAATAGTGCGCCCGAAGCCTTAACGAGCGATGATGTCTCGCGATCGTAAGCACGTGGACTGTCAATCTCATAAGCCACCTGTATCAACTCCATTGCCTTATTCTTGTCGCATACCACAAAGTCAATCTCCTTTGCCCTGGGGTCTGACTTATGGTAGTACACATCATAAAAATCGTACGTACAACGCCTTAGTAATTCTATATATACTACATTCTCCAGTCGCCATCCCAGATTTTCGGGAGCCAGCACATTATCCCTGTTTCCCTGCATTCCCGTATCTACGATATATGCCTTCGGATTGCGTATTCTCTCCTTGCTCTTGAAAGAGTGTCGAGTCAATAACTGTATCAAGAAAGCCTGAGCCAGATAGTCAACGTATTTCTTGATTGTCTTATCGCTCATTCCTAATACATCAGCCAACTCATCATAATTCACTTCTTGACAGGCATTATTGATAAGATGATGAGCCAATTTGCGCAAAGCATCTATATCACGAATCCTGAAGCGCTTCTTGATATCCTTCAGCAGAATGGCTTCTATCAAGCTTTGAACATAAGCGCGTTTGTTGCGAAGTCCCTGCATCTCTGGGAAGCCTCCGTCGTGTATATAATCCATAAAGGCTCGCTTACGGTCAGCATCAGCCTTTGTGGTAATGCCTTGGGTGTCAATCTGATGGTAGTTACAATACTCCGAGAACGAGAATGGATAAAGATGTATTTCGTTATAACGTCCTGTAAGATGCGTGGCCAGTTCCCCACTGAGCAATCTGGCGTTGCTACCCGTTACGAAGATATGCAGATCGGTGCGCAGCAGACGGTTCACAAACAAGTACCACCCATCTACGTTCTGTATCTCGTCAAGCACCAAATAAGGCACGTCGGTGCCATATAGCTGATAGACACACGAGAGCACTATATTGAGGTCATCGGTCTTCATGTCTGCCAGTCGGTCATCATCCAGGTTCACATAACCGTATCTGATACCTCTTTCCAGCAACACCTTGTGGCAAAGCGTAGATTTTCCGCTTCTACGCACACCGATTACTACCTGAGCCATCTTGGTGTTGAACTCAAAGAGCGACTCCTCTTTGCGGCTCACCCACTTCTGTGGCTTGTAGTCCTTTATTTCCTCCTGTTGCTCAGCCAGTACCTGCAATATTATCTTCTCGTCAATCATAACATTATTGTTTCGCGATTTCCTCGTGGTTTACGTTGGCAAGGATGGTGCAAACCGAATGCAAAGAGTTTGCTCTTATGCAGGTGTGCCCATTCTTGCGGTTTCGACCGCAAATATACATAATTATATTTAAAACTCCGCTAAAATGCAAGAAAAACGCGCGTATATTCCGATAAAATGCATAAAAAGACTATTCAAACTCCGATAAAATACAATTATACTACTTCTTTTTTTGCCTCCTAAAGTGACAACTTTTTCTAGTCTAAGTCACTCCCAACCTCCCCCTCAAAGGGGAGGAGAAGCCCAAGAAGTCAAGAAGACAAAAAGCGTACCATTCAAGGTTGGGACATGGTAAGGGCAAGCCTCGATTCTTCCAGCAGGAATGGTATGACACCCATATACACAATGCCGTCCTCATCCGTCCATTGTTTGGCGTTTCCGTCAACAATGACTATCTTACGGAAAAGGTCGCCAGAGTTTTTCAGTGAGAAAGTCTCCTGATTCTGCTTTTCCTCAGTATCGACATTCAGAGCCGACTGGATGTAGATTTTCTCTTGTCCCGTATTGACCACAAAGTCAATCTCATACTGGGATTGCTGCTTCTTGCCATCCTTCACACGGGTGAGTTCCACCACGCCCACATCAACACTATATCCCCTGCGTACCAGTTCGAGGAATATCATGTTCTCCATCAGATGGCTCTTCTCCTGCTGACGGAAGTTCAGCTTGGCATTTCTCAGTCCCAAGTCCATGGGATAATACTTCCGGGTGTTCTCGAAATACCGCTTGCCCTTCACATCGTAGCGCTTAGCACCCAGGAGCAGGTAGGCGTCTTCCAGATAGTCCAGATAGTTCTTGATGGTATGGTCGGAAGTGCTGCGCTTCATCAGCGTAGCTGCTGCATTGGCAAGATTGTGTGGATTGGTAAGCGAGCCGACGGCAGATGACAGAGCGTCAATCAAGGCATCCAGCACCTCGTCGTCCTTCAGTTTGTAGCGTTCCACAATATCCTTGATATATACGTTCTTGTACAGTCCCTTGAGATATTTGCGCTTCTCGGCCTCGTCATTCTCGAGAACTGCCAATGGCATACCTCCAAACATCAGATACTCTTCCAAGGCATCGGCCTTTTCCAATCCGGAAAAAGCGTAATACTCCTTGAAAGACAAGGGATACACCTTGATTTCCGTACCACGGTCGCGGAAATTAGTGACGATGTCCTTTGACAGCATCTTGGAATTGGAGCCGGTAACATAGATGTCAAGATTGCTTCGTGCCATCAGGTCGTTCAGGATGTCATAGAAAGTCGTGTAAAGCATTTCCCTGTCCTCCTCTGGTACAAGACGTTCATCCACATCTTCGTTTTTCACTTTGTAGGACAACTGTATCTCGTCAATGAAAACATAATAGCGTTTACTTTCATCCTGAGTCTTGCCAATTACATACTCGTATAATTCATGGGGATTCCTGTACTTCATGTTGGCCTTCCTGTCCAATGCGATTTCAATGAAACAGTCTTCCTGGACTCCCTCTGATTTGAGGTAGTCCTTATACAGGGTTGACAGAAGGAATGACTTGCCACAGCGACGGATGCCAGTGATTATTTTCACTTTTCCATTCCAACGCTTGTTAAGCAGTTTTTCTATGTATTGTTCTCTTTTGATAATCATGATTCCCAACCTTTATACTGCAAAAACTGTCGAACCATTCGACCATTTTTGCAGTGCAAAGGTAATGAGTTTTCTTTAAATGCACAAATTAATGATAGATTTATTTATATATGCCACCTCCGACACATAGAATGAAGAAGAGTCGGTGATTGTAAAGATTTTCTTAAGTTTTGGGCCCTCATAACTCGAATATTTTCAACTGAGTGATGAGTGGTGCGCAAAAACGCGAGTATTTTGAATGTTCAACACACTGATTATCAAGCGGTTAGAAATATAGGCTTTTATATGATAACCCAAAGGGGCTCTTTTGCAAGGCGAAAGGGCTTCTTTTGCGTTTGCGGGATTTCGGCGACAGTTTTGAAGGAGCGCAGGGGGATTTTCACAAAAGCATACGTTTATTACCCTGAACCCAAACCTTTGTTACGCTAAAGGGAGACCTTTTCCAGCCTAAAAGCAGTCCCTTTAGCCCGGAAAAGGTTTGGGTTTAGCCTAGAAAGGCTTTGACTATAGCCCGGAAGAGCTTTGCTATTACAAAACAGGGAGTCAGCGAGTCCAAAACAGAACAAAAGCATACGTTTTGCCTCCTTGACTTTTTACCTTTTTATTTTTTAATTTTTAATTTTTCCATTTTAATTTCTAGATTGCCCAAAAAGTTGAACAAGATTTTGTAAGAATAATTCTAAGAATTTACAACGTGATTTCGCCGGAGCCATAGCAGCGGTGGAAGCGGTCATCGTAGATGACGCAGAACTGGCCGGGGGCCACGCCGTGGATGGGTTGGTCGGAATGGACGATGAAGCGGCGGTCGCCGTCGGGCTCAAGCCAGGCATGGTGTACCTCCGGGGTGTGACGGATCTTGAAGGTCACACGCGGCTGCTCGCCGGTGAGAATATCAGACAATGGCAAGGTCAGATGGTGGAAGTCGTGGATGGCGAAGTCCTGGCTGTAGGCTGTCTCTGGGTCGTAGCCGTGGCTGACATAGAGGATGTTCTGCTCCACGTCTTTCTTCACCACGAACCACGGGCCACCGCCCAGGCCGAGACCCTTGCGCTGACCGATGGTGTGGAACCAATGGCCCTGATGACCGCCGATGCGACGGCCGGTCTCCAGCTCGATGATGTCGCCGGGCTTTTCGCCGAGGTAGCGGCGGAGGTATTCGTTGTAGTCAATCTTCCCGAGGAAGCAGATGCCCTGTGAGTCCTTGCGCCGCGCATTGATGAGGTGTTCACGCTCCGCAATCTCGCGCACCTCTTCCTTCATCATGTGGCCAATGGGGAAGAGCGCCTTTCTGAGCTGCCAGTCGTAGATCTGTGCGAGGAAGTCGGTCTGGTCCTTCACGGGGTCGGGACTGGTGCAAAGCCATTTTATTTGACTATTTGACGATTGACTATTTGACGATTGGCCGTTTGGCAAGTCCTCTATCTCTGTCGTGGCATAGTGGCCGGTGGCGATGAGGTCGTAGTCATGACCGCACTTCTCATGGAAGGCACCGAACTTGATGAGGCGGTTGCACATCACGTCGGGGTTGGGGGTGAAGCCTGCGCGCACCTTCTCCATGGTGTAGCGGGTGACCTGCTCCCAGTATTCCTTGTGGCAGTCCACCACCTCCAGCCGGCAACCGTAGCGATGGGCCACGGCTGTCGCCATCTCGAGGTCTTCCTCGCTGGAGCAGTCCCATTCCTCCTGCTCCTCCGGTCCTATCTTGATATAGAAACAGTCGGGGTGCAGGCCCTGGCGGGCGAGTTCATAGACCACTACGCTGCTGTCCACACCGCCGGAAAGCAGAACGGCAATCTTATTCAAGGAGTTCAAGGAGTTCATGGAGTCCAAGGAGTTCTTTCTCCGCAAGGCTACGAAAGCGTCGCTTCGCGCCGAGCGCAAGGAGTTAATGAAATTTAGTGATTTACAGATTCTTTTTAGGATAGAGGGCATCCCACCAGGTGGGATCATCCTTCAGCCATTTCTGGAACCAGGCCATCTGTGTGGCCAGCCACTTCTCGCACTTCTTGTAGTCGAGGATGTGGTGGTTCTCACCCTTCACCTCTACCAATGCCACCTCGCGTCCCAGGAGTTTTAGGGCGGTGAACATCTGGAGGCTCTCCACGATGGGCACGTTGGTGTCGGCATCGCCGTGAAGCAGCAGCAGCGGCGTGTGGATCTTGTCGGCATTGAAGAGCGGCGACTGGTCAACATAGAGCTGGCGATGGCTCCACGGATAGCTGTTGGCCATCGACACCTCGCTGTAATTGTAGCCCCAGTAGCCTTCGCCCCAGTAGCTGGTGTGGTTGGCGATGCCTGCATGGCTGACGGCAGCGGCGAAGATGTCGGTGACGGTCTGCAGATACTGTGTCATGAAGCCGCCGTAGGAAGCTCCCATGCAGCCAATCTTCTTCGGATTGATGAACGGATGCTCGGCGCAGATCTGCCGTGTGCCCTCGATGATATCCTCCGCAGGTCCGCGACCGGCCGTGTTGACGTGGCGCGAAGCCCACTCCTGTCCGAAGCCGGTGGCACCGCTGGGCTGGATGATATAGGCCACATAGCCCAGTGAATTCCAGTACTGCGGGGCATAGGGCGACTCGAAATAGCGTGAGGTGGGTGAGCAGCCGCCATAGTAATAGACAATCATCGGATATTGCTTGGAGGCATCGAAGTCGGCAGGCAGATAGAGCCGGCCATAGACGGTGTCGCCCTTGGAGTTCTTGAAGTTCCAGTCCTTGCAGGTGCCCATCACGGCTTTGCTGATGACGCTCTTGCCATCGAAGAAGCGCTGAAGTTCCTTCTTGGTCTTCAGGTTGTAGGCATAGGCCGAGGCCGGTGCCAGCGTCTCATAGCTCAGATAGGTGATCACGGGGGCGTTGCTTGCCTTGTCCCAGCGGTAGATATTGTCGCCCTGCAGGGGCAGTTTGGTGATGGTGCCGGTCTTCGGGTTGAGCTGGAAGACGTTGACATAGTCGCGGTCCTCTGCACTGAAATAGACCATTCCGTCGTTCCACGCCCAGTCGGTATTGTTGACCGAGGGATCGAAGTCCTTGGTGAGGGGCGTCACCTTCTTTGTGGCAATGTCGAAGAGGAAGAGCTCGTTCTCCGTCATGCTGGGAGTCTTGTCGGCAGACAGCTGGCAGCCGATGCGGTTGAAGGCCTCGGGCGTACCCTTGATGAGCAACTGCCGGGCGTCGGGAGAGAAGCAGGCTCTTTCCAGAAACTCGCCGCCCAGGATGAGGGTGTCAACCTTCAGCGTGCGCACATCCATGAGGAAACAGTCTGTGACGGTGGTCGGGCGCTTCTCCAGGCGTGAACGGTTGCATGCAAAGAGCAGTTTGGTTCCGTCCATGGAAATATCCAACAGATATTCGCCCTTGTTGCCGAAGGTGATGCGCTGGGTCAGGGCCGAGGTGATGTCGTAACGCTGCAGGTAGCTGCGTGAGCGCCAGCCGGGCTGGCGGTCGTCCATCTCCAGTACCTGATAGACTCCCTCGTCTTCCTTCGGTCCTTCCTCGCGGGCCGTTATGATCAGGAAGTCCTCGGTAGGACTGACGGTATAGCTGCCCTGCGGGATGTTATAGGCAAAGCGGCTGCGTGCTCCCGTCAGGGGATCGACCTGTGTGAGGATGCGCTTGCCGTCTTCCCACTCTTCTTCCAGGTAGGCAACGGTCTTTGGCAGCCACTGCACGTTCTTGGAGAGCATGGTCAGCAGGCGACCGCTCTTCACCTCGCGTAGCTCGTATTTCCATTGGCTGTTGCCGCCGCGCTCCGTGTTCTGGTAGATGACAACGGCATAGGTGCCGTCGGCAGAGGTCTTGATGTCACGCACGCGCAAGCCGTCGGTCAGGTCGTGAACCATATAGGGGTGCTCCTCGGCAAGGGTGTAGGCAATGGCTTTGTCGGCCTCTATCCACACTTTCACGGAGTCGGTGTCGCTGGGCTGTGCCATGTACTTGATGGCCAGCGTGTGGTGTTCAGGCGAGAGCTTCAGGTCGGTGGAGGCTTCGTTGCCATCAACGAACAGCTTGTAGTCCTTGATGCCTTCAATCTTCAGCGTCGCCTTCTGGTAGCTGCTGTTGTTGATGTAGAAGGATAGCACGCCCACGGACTTCCGGTCGGTGAGCGACGGGATGAGTCCACCGTGGAATACTGCGGTGGCGGGTGAGCTCAGGCTGATGCTCGACAGCAGCGACTTCTCGTCGAACTTCTTTCCCTGTACGTCAACGGTATCGATGGCCATGGGTTGCACAACGGCATAGGGACCTGCCTGATTGAACTCCTTGATCTCTGTCTTCACCTGCGCAGATGCGGTGGACAGTGAACAGCAAACAATAACGAATGTCAAAAAAATCTTTTTCATATTTCTTCTTAAACTCCTTGAACTCCCTGAACCTAATACGCCTCCCGGTATTTGTTTTCTTCCTTGTCCTCCATCATGGAGAGGTAGGAGTGGTAGCGCGAGGCTGCGATATAATGGTCTTCCAAAGCCTTGAGCACCGCACAGCCTGGCTCGTGGGTGTGGGTGCAGTTGCTGAAGCGGCAGTCCTTCGAGAACTGGAAGATGTCGCGGAAGTAGCTTGTCAGCTCTTCCGGCTCCATATCGAACGTGCCGAAGCCCTTGATGCCCGGTGTATCGATGAGCCAGCCGGTGTTGGCGGTCGAGGGGTGGGGCGCGAGCGGAATCATCTCTGAGAAGGTGGTGGTGTGCATGCCTGTGTTATGGGCATCGCTGATCTCTGCCGTGCGCAGTCCGATGCCCGGCACCAGACGGTTGATGAGCGTTGACTTCCCCACGCCGCTATGGCCGCTGAGCAAGGTGATCTTGCCGTCCATGAGCTGGTGTAGCTGGTCAATTCCATAGCCCGTGGTGGCCGACACGCTCACGCACTGATAGCCGATGTTGTCGTAGAGCTGCATCATCATGTCCTGATAGTGGAGCTCCTCGTCGGAGAGCAGGTCGCGCTTGTTGAACACCAGCACGACGGGTATGCGATAGGCTTCAGCCGAAGCCAGGAAGCGGTCGATGAAGGTGGTGCTGGTCTCCGGGTAGTTGACGGTGACAATCAGGAACGCCTGGTCAACGTTGGCAGCGATGATGTGGCTCTGCTTCGAGAGGTTCGACGACTTGCGTATGATGTAGTTCCGCCGGTCTTCAATGGCGGTGATCCAACCTTCTGAGACGGTGACACGGTCGCCCACGGCCACAGGGTTGGTGCTACGGATGCCCTTCAGCCGGAAGTTCCCCTTAATCTTACATTCGGCAGTCTGGCCATCGTCCAGAAGGACGGTGTACCAGCTGCCGGTATTCTTAATGACAAGACCCTTCAAAGAATTGACAATTGATAATGGATAATTGACAATTACACGGTCATAATCTCCTTGTTCTTTGCCTCAAGGAGCGCATCGAGTTTCTTGATGAACTTGTCGTGAAGCTTCTGCAGATCGTCCTCAGCGTCTTTCTCGTTGTCCTCGCTCAGTCCGTCCTTGATGGCCTTCTTCAGCTTCTCCTTAATCTCGGCACGCACGTTGCGCACCTCCACCTTGGTCTTCTCGCCAATCTTGTTGCACTGTTTCACCAGGTCACGACGGCGTTCCTCCGTAGGCTGGGGGATGGCCAGGCGAATGAGCTCGCCATTGTTCTCAGGCGTGATGCCCACGTCGCTGTCCATGATGGCCTTCTCGATGTCGCGGATGGCCTTCTTGTCCCAAGGCTTGATGGCGATGGTACGGGCATCGGGACACGACACGTTGGCAACTTGGTTCAGGGGAACCATTGAGCCATAGGAATTCACACGCACTCCGTCGAGGATGGCCACGTTGGCTCTGCCGGCACGAATGCGGTTCAGCGACTCCTCCAGGTACATCGCTGCCATCTCCATGCGCTCCTCAGCACCGGCTAATGTCTCTTTTACGTCAATCATATTCTTCTATGTTTAATGTTTGTTGTTTGAATCGGATGTGACGGGCTTTGCCCTTTATTGCAGCACAAAAATACGGATTATATTTCAAAACGACAACTCTTTCGCCAAAATTTTTGCAATCTTTTCAAGATAGTGTGCGTCAGTATCATCGAAGGTGGCCAGTTCCGTGCTGTCGATGTCGATGACGGCAACCACTTCCGATGGGCTGCTAAACACGGGAACGACAATCTCGGAACGGCTCAGAGAGCTGCAGGCGATATGGCCGGGGAAAGCCTCCACGTCGGGCACTACCAAGGTCTTGCGCTCTGCCCACGCCGCACCGCAGACCCCTTTCCCGTAGGGAATGGTATAGCAGGCCACCGTTCCCTGAAACGGTCCGAGGCACAATTGTCCCGAACTTCTTGAACTCCCCGAACTTCTTGAACTCCCTTCCACCAAATAGAATCCCACCCAGAAGAATTCCCGGGGAAACATCTCTTTCATGGCTGCCGACACATTGGCCAGCGCCCCCACCAGGTTGGTCTCTCCCTGAATCAGGCCCTCCACCTGCTGGCAGAGCAATTCGTATTTCTCCTGTTTGTTCACTTCTTCGCCCTTTCTATTTCGTCACTTACCATGTTGGTCAACGTTACGAAGTCCTGTACGGAGAGCTGTTCCGGCCGCCGTGTCATCATGGGCTCCTGCGCGTCGGCAGAGAGGATGGGGGAGGTTGACGGCAGCAGCTGTCGCAGCGATACGCGCAACATCTTGCGCCGTTGGTTGAAGACGGCTTTCACCACCCGCTTGAAGAGTTGCTCATCGCAGCCGAGTGAATCGACCTTGTTGCGCGTCATGCGGATGACGGCACTCTTCACCTTGGGCGGCGGGTTGAAGACATGCTCATCCACGGTGAAGAGATATTCCACATCATACCACGCCTGGATGAGCACGGAGAGAATGCCATAGGCTTTGTTGCCGGGCTCCGAGGCGATGCGCAAGGCCACCTCGCGCTGGATCATCCCCGTGCAGCAGGGAATGAGATCCTTGTAGTCGAGCATCTTGAAGAAGATCTGCGAGGAGATGTCATAGGGGTAGTTGCCCGTAAGCACGAACGGCTGTCCGTCGAAAATGCGGTTCAGGTCCATGCGGAGGAAGTCCTCGCCGATGATGTTGTCGTGCAACTGCGGGAAGGTGGCGTGCAGATAGGCCACGCTCTCCTTGTCGATTTCCACTGCCTTCACGGGACGCGGCTTGGTAACCAGATACTGCGTGAGCACACCCATGCCCGGTCCAATCTCCAGAACGGGTATGTCAGGACAGACATCCACCGTGTCGGCGATGCGCTGCGCCACTCCGAGGTCGGTCAGGAAATGTTGCCCCAGGTTCTTTTTCGGCCTTACTTGTCTAACCATTGGTAGGAATGTTTTCGGCAAAGGTAGGAAAATATTTCCAAAGAACGGAGTGCTCCTATAAAAAATAATTAAAAACCTGTCTAATATTTTGTATTGTCAACGAATTGCATTACTTTTGCAGTGAATGAAAACGATAGCCAACAACTTTCTGAAGATTGCGCTGTCCATGATATTGGGCGGTGCCATCTTGTATTGGATGTATCGCGACTTTGATTTCCAGCAGGTCAAGGACGTGATGCTGCACCAGATGAACTGGACGTGGATGTTGCTGTCGTTTCCCTTTGGCATTCTAGCGCAGCTGTTCAGGGGCTGGCGCTGGAGGCAGACATTGGAACCCGTCGGCGAACGTCCGCGACTGATGACGGCCATCCATTCCATCTTCCTCTCCTATGCGGTAAGCCTCGTAGTGCCGCGTATCGGTGAGTTTGCACGCTGCGGAGTGCTGAAGAGATATGATGGTGTGTCTTTCCCCAAGGCGCTCGGCACCGTGGTCACGGAGCGTGCCATCGACTCCCTTCTGGTCATGCTGATTGCCGGGCTGACCTTCCTTTTCCAGATTCCTGTGTTCATGACCTTCTTCGATGAGACAGGCACCAGTCTCGACGGCATCTTCCACCGCTTTACGCCTACCGGCTGGCTGGTGACGGCTGTCTGCCTGATGGCCATCGGCGTGTTGTTCTGGATCTTGCTGCGCAAGCTCACTATATATAAAAAGGTGAAGGATATGTTTACCGGCATCTGGCAGGGAATCAGCTCACTGCGCAAGGTGAGGAGCGTTCCGCTGTTCTTGTTCTTTACCATCGCCATCTGGGCAAGCTACTTCCTGCACTACTATCTGACGTTTTTCTGCTTCGAGGCGACCGCACATCTTGGCATGGCCTGTGCTCTGGTCACCTTCATTGTGGGAAGCATCGCCGTCATCGTGCCTACGCCCAATGGTGCCGGTTCCTGGCACTTTGCCGTGAAGACCATGCTCATCCTCTATGGTATCGCTGACGAGCAAGCCCTCTATTTCGTGCTGATTGTCCACTCCGTGCAGACGCTGTTGGTCATCCTCCTCGGCATCTATGCGTGGGCGGCGTTGAGTTTTACGCAAGGAGTCAAGGAAACAAGGAGTCAAGGAGACAAGAAGAAAACCAATTAATAAATAGAAAATGAACGAGATTATCAAACTGAAACCGGAGTGCATTTGGAAAAACTTCTATGCACTGACACAGGTGCCGCGCCCCAGCGGACACTTGGAGAAAATTCAACAGTTCCTGCTCGACTTCGGCAAGCAGGCTGGAGTGGAAGCCTTCATCGATGAAGGACGTAACGTCATCATGCGCAAGCCTGCATCGGCAGGCATGGAGAACCGGAAGGGTGTCATCCTGCAGGCTCACATGGACATGGTGCCGCAGAAGACGCCTGAATCCAAGCACAACTTCGAGACCGACCCCATCCAGCCGTGGATTGACGGGGAATGGGTGAAGGCCAAGGGAACCACCCTCGGTGCTGACAACGGACTGGGCGTGGCTGCCATCATGGCTGTCATGGAGGACAAGAGCCTGAAGCATGGTCCCATGGAAGCTGTCATCACCGCCGATGAAGAGACGGGAATGTATGGTGCCAACGACCTTCCAGAGAATATGCTCAAGGGTGACATCCTGCTCAACCTTGACTCCGAGCACTGGGGTAAGTTCGTCATCGGCTCTGCCGGCGGCATCGATGTTACTGCCACCCTGGAATATCAGGAGGTGGAGACCGATGCTACCGATGCTGCCGTGCGTGTCACCCTGAAAGGACTGCGTGGCGGACATAGCGGACTGGAAATCCATGAGGGTCGCGGCAATGCCAACAAGTTGATGGTGCAGCTGGTGCGCGAGGCCATTGAGGAATGTGAGGCACGTCTGGCCAGCTGGCACGGCGGAAACATGCGCAATGCCATCCCCTTCAAGGCGGAGGTGGTGCTCACACTGCCGAAGGAGAACGTGGAGGCACTGAAAGAGATGGCTGCCGACTATCAGACGATGTACGCAGACCAGTACAAGACCATTGAGAGCGGTATCGAGATTATCGTGGAAGAGGTGGAGACTCCGAAGAAAGAGGTGCCCGTGGAGATTCAGGACAACCTTATCAACGCCATCTATGGCTGTCACAATGGCGTCATCCGCATGATTCCGTCCTATCCCAGTGTGGTGGAGACTTCCAGTAACCTCGCCATCATCAACATCGAAGGCGGACAGGCTTCCATCCAGATTCTGGCACGTTCCAGTCGCGAAGACATGAAAGAGTATATCGTCAACATCTTGGAGAGCTGCTTCAACATGGCAGGCATGAAGGTGGAGACTGCCGGCAGCTATGGCGGATGGGACCCCAACCCGGACAGCGAAATCCTGCACCTGCTGCAGAAGGTCTATAAGGAACTGAACGGCGAGGACGGCATCATCCAGGTGGATCATGCTGGCCTGGAGTGTTCTGTCATCCTCGGCAAGTACCCGCATCTTGACGTGGTCAGCCTCGGTCCGACGATGAAGAGTCCGCACACCACCACCGAGCGTGCACTCATCAAGACGGTTGCTCCCTTCTGGGAACTGCTCAAGAAGACGCTGGAAGAGATTCCGGTGAAGTAGGGAGCCCCCTTCTAAGCTCCCCTCTTCTCCCCCGAGGAGGAGGGGGGCTTTTTATTTTCTTTCTTACTTTTTTACCTTTTTACTTTTCATTTTATTTTTTTATTCGTACCTTTGCAGCCGCAAAAAGCATGTGCTTGCGCATTTTTGTCAACGGGAGATTTCGTGAGAAGCTCCTTATTTATTCACTAAATCAATAAGAATTATGGACGATTACCCGGCGGAAACGTACAACGAGAAGCAGGTATGAGGACATAGCCCACGGCTAATCCTCATGCAGAGTAAATCATGTTTTTAATCATGGAGGATTAGCGAAATGAAAACTTATTGGAACATTAGCGAAAATCTGAAGACCATTCCCGAATGGCAGCCCGGCTGCTGGATACAGGTGACGTGTCCGACAGACGAGGATCAGCGCGAACTGGAGGAGCGCTTTCAAATACCCGACTATTTCATCGATGACATCAGCGATACCGATGAGCGTGCCCGTTATGAGTATGATGACGGCTGGATGCTGATTATCCTGCGCATACCGCATGTGAAGCAGGTGCGCTCGCGCACACCTTTCACTACCGTGCCGTTGGGCATCATCCACAAGCGTGACGTGACCATCACCGTGTGTTTCTACGAGACGAACATGATGATTGACTTTGTGTCCTATCAGCAGAAACGCTGCGAGGGTTTCACCGACTTTGTGGACATGACTTTCCGCCTGTTCCTGTCGTCCAGCGTGTGGTACCTGAAGAGACTGAAGCAGATCAACGCTCTCATCGAAAAGGCAAAGCATAATCTCGACCACTCTGTGAACAATGAGTCGTTGGTGGGACTCTCACGCCTGCAGGACTCGCTCACTTATTTCAACACTTCCATCCGAGGCAACGAGAACCTTCTGCAGAAGCTGAAGTTCAAATTGCAGGTGGACGAGTTGGACGCAGACCTGATCGAAGACGTGAACATCGAGATGACACAGGCTCGTGAGACCACCCAGATCTATGCCAGCATCCTGGAATCGACGATGGATACCTATTCCAGCATCATCAACAACAATATGAACACCGTGATGCGTACGCTGACCTCCGTCTCCATTATCATGATGTTCCCGACGCTCATCGCCTCGCTCTTCGGAATGAACCTCGTCAACGGCATGGAGAACAATCCGCTGGGCTTCGGAATAGCACTCTTCATCTCTGTTTTCGTATCGGGAATCACCTGGGGTGTTCTTCGTATGAAGCGGTTGGTATAGTCGCAAATGGAAAGAAAAACAACGAAATAGAAAAAAAAGTCGGAATTCTTGCGAGTTTTCCGACTTTTTTATTTAAGTTTGCACTTTGTAACTTATGAACGCTATTCGAATCATCAACTAAACAGTTAAATGATGGACTCTCAAGAAGAAAAAAAGACTTACACCTCCAAACAGGAAGTGTTGGAACGTGTGAAGGAAATTGCACACAGTGAGGAAAATCCCAGTAAAGAAGAAATCGACCTGCTGAAGACCGTCTTCTATAAGCTTCACTTCGCAGAGCGCGAAGCGCAGCAGAAGGAATATCTTGAGGCAGGAGGCGATCCTGAGAAATATCAGGTGCTCCCTGATGAAGACGAAGAAGTCTTCAAGGCAGAGATGAATGTCATCAAGGAGAAACGCGCCAAACTTTTCCTTGCACAGGAGGCTGAGAAACAGGAGAACCTGAAGAAGAAGCTTGACATCATAGAGAAAATAAAGACCATGGTGACCTCACCGGAGGAAGCCAACAAGACATACCAGGAGTTCAAGGAACTGCAGCAGCAGTGGCGTGAGATCAAAGCCGTACCTGCAGAAAAGGCCAATGAACTCTGGCGCAGCTACCAGCTCTATGTGGAACAGTTCTATGACCTCCTGAAACTGAATAGCGAAGCACGTGAATACGACTTCAAGAAGAACCTGGAGATAAAGACCCGTCTTTGTGAAGCCGCCGAGAAGCTGGCCGATGAGGAGGATGTCATCAGTGCCTTCCATCAGTTGCAGGAACTTCACCAGCAGTACCGCGAGACAGGTCCTGTTGCCAAGGACCTGCGTGAGGAAATGTGGACACGCTTCAAGGCCGCTTCTACTGTTATCAACAAGCGCCATCAGCAGCATTTTGAAGGACTGCGCGCACAGGAAGAGGAGAACCTTGCCAAGAAGACTGCCCTCTGTGAGAAGGTGGAGGCCATCGGGCAGGAAGAGAAGAAAGGCGCCAGCGACTGGGAGAAGTTCACCAAGCAAATTATCGAGATACAGAACGAGTGGAAGACCATCGGCTTTGCCCCGCAGAAGATGAACGTGAAGATCTTCGAACGTTTCCGTGCCGCCTGTGATGACTTCTTCAGTCGTAAGGCAGAGTTCTTCAAGGACATGAAAGAACGTTTTGCCGAGAATGCGGAGAAGAAGAGAGCATTGGTGGAGAAGGCACAGGCTCTGCAGGACAGCACGGAGTGGAAATCTACCAGTGACAAGCTCATTGCCCTGCAAAAGGAATGGAAGACCATCGGCATGGTGCCCAAGAAGCTGGGTGATCAGCTGTGGAATGACTTCCTTGCTGCATGCAACAAATTCTTCGAGGCTCGCAACGAGGCTACGGCCGGTACGCGCAATGAGGAACGGGCTAACTTGGAGAACAAGCGCAATATCATCGAGCAGCTGCGCCAGTTGGCAGAGTCTGCTGCCGACAATATCCAGGAGAAGGTGCAAGACCTGGTAGAACAGTATCAGCAGGTCGGCCATGTGCCTTTCAAGGAGAAAGACAAGCTCTATAAGGAGTATCACGAAGTGCTCGACAAACTCTACAAAGAGCTGAACATCACTACAGCCCGCAAGCGTCTGGACAATTTCAAGAACAACCTCCGGAACGTGGCGAAGCGTGGTGAAGATGCTTTGGACAACGAACGTACACGGCTCCTGCGTCGCTATGACCAGATGAAGCAGGAAATTCAGACCTATGAGAATAACCTCGGCTTCCTCAACGCCGCGTCGAAGAAGGGTAGCAGTCTCATCGACGAGATGAACCGTAAGGTGCAGAAACTCAAGGACGACTTGCAGCTCACCTACGACAAGATCAAGGCTATCGATGCCCAGAACGCTGCCCAAGAGGCTGCTGATGAAGCTCCTGAGACTCCTGCAGAAGCTCCTGAGACTCCCGCTGAGGCAAAAGAGGAAAAAGAATAATCAGCGGCTTTTTAAAGCTGTCCTATACAACAGGGGTTGTGCTGCTACGCACAGCCCCTTTCAAGCCGTTACACACGCGCACGCACGATATTATATATTATGTAGGGCGCAGTGCTTGAAGAATCAGTATTAACAAAAAGAAAACATAGACTTGAAAATGAATCTGACCGAACGGTTTCTGAACTACACCAAGTTTGACACTCAGTCGAGCGAAGACTCTGAGAGTGTGCCCAGCACCGCGAAGCAACTGGTCTTCGCCAAGTATCTGAAAGAAGAACTGGAGCGCGAAGGCCTCAGCGATGTGGAGATGGACGATATGGGCTACATCTATGCCACGCTTAAGAGCAATACGAAGAAGAAGGCGCCCACCATCGGATTTATCTCTCACTACGACACCAGTCCTGACTGTAGCGGTGCAGGCATCAAGGCCCGCATCGTGGAGAACTATGACGGTGGGGATATCGTGCTCTCAGAAGGCATTGTTTCCTCGCCTGCAAAGTTCCCGGAACTCAAGGCACACGTTGGTGAGGACCTGATTGTTACTGACGGCACCACCTTGCTCGGCGCTGACGACAAGGCCGGTATTGCCGAGATTGTGCAGGCGATGTGCTGGTTGCGCGATCATGACGAAGTGAAACATGGTGATATCCGCGTGGCTTTCAATCCCGATGAGGAGATTGGCATGGGTGCCCATCACTTCGACGTGGACAAGTTTGGCTGCGACTGGGCCTACACCATGGATGGCGGTGACATCGGTGACTTGGAGTTTGAGAACTTCAACGCTGCTTCTGCCAAGGTTCATATCAAAGGAGTGAGCGTGCATCCGGGGTATGCCAAGGGCAAGATGGTGAATGCAAACCGTCTGGCCGTGGAGTTTGCTTCGATGTTGCCCGCCGATGAGACGCCGGAGGAGACAGAGGGCTATGAAGGCTTCTACCACCTGCTGGGCATGCAGGGAGGCATTGAGCAGGCAACCCTTTCCTATATCATCCGCGATCACGACCATGACCGCTTTGAAGACCGCAAGCACTTCATCGCCAAGTGCGTGGAACAGATGAACGCGAAATACGGTGAGGGTACCGTGCAGGCGGACGTGAAGGATCAGTACTACAACATGAAGGAGAAGATAGACCCGCAGATGCATGTCATCGACATCGTGCTTACAGCCATGCAGGAGAGTGGGGTCACACCCCGTGTGGAACCCATCCGCGGCGGCACTGACGGTGCGCAGCTTTCCTTCAAGGGCCTCCCCTGTCCCAATATCTTTGCCGGTGGCGTGAACTTCCACGGCCCTTACGAGTTTGTTTCCATTCAGGTGATGGAGAAGGCCGTGGAGGTGATTACGAGAATATGCCAGATTACAGCTGAGTACAACGACTGACAAGAGCGAGTAATGTGAGTGCCCATGGAAGATCTTATCCTTGACCTGACACTGATCCTCGTCGTAGCCGGCATTGTGACCTTGCTGTTCAAGAGGCTAAGACAACCCCTGGTACTCGGCTACATTGTGGCCGGGTTCCTTGTCTCGCCCCACATGCCTTATGTCGCATCCGTGGTTGACAAGGAGAATATTCAGACATGGGCGGATATCGGGGTTCTGTTCCTCCTTTTCTCATTGGGCCTGGACTTCTCCTTCAAGAAAATCCTGAAGATGGGCATGGCTCCCGTCATCGCAGCCTGCTCCATTGTGTTTTCGATGATGATACTGGGTGCCTGTGTCGGCAAGGCGTTTGGCTGGACACAGATGAACTGCATCTTCCTGGGTGGCATGCTGGCCATGTCGAGTACCACCATCATCTATAAGGCATTTGATGACATGGGGCTGCGGCAGCAGCATTTCGCCTCGCTGGTGATGAGCGTGCTCATACTGGAAGACGTGCTGGCTATCGTCATGATGGTGATGCTCTCCACCATTGCCAGTGGGCAGAGTCCGGATAGCGGAAAGATGCTCTACAGCATCCTGCGGCTCGGGTTCATCCTGATACTCTGGTTTATAGTGGGCATCTTCCTGATACCCTTGTTCCTGAGACGCACACGAAAGCTGATGACCGATGAAACGCTCATCATTGTTTCGTTAGGTCTCTGCTTCCTCATGGCTGTTATCGCAACGCGCATGGGCTTCAGCTCTGCCTTTGGAGCCTTCGTCATGGGCAGCATCCTGGCAGAAACCATCGAGGCTGACAAGATTATCCGTCTCGTTGAGCCTGTGAAGAATCTCTTCGGAGCCGTGTTCTTCGTCTCCGTGGGTATGCTGGTGGACACGCAGATCCTGTTGTCGCAATGGGCTCCTATTCTGAGCTTGGTGCTGACCATCCTGATTGGACAGGCCGTCCTCGGTTCCACCGGTTACATGCTCAGTGGACAGCCGTTAAAGACCGCCATGCGTTGTGGCTTCTCCATGGCACAGATAGGTGAATTCGCTTTTATCATTGCCTCGCTGGGACTCTCCCTGGGTGTTATCAGCAACATCCTCTATCCGGTTGTGGTGGCTGTTTCTGTCATCACCACTTTCCTTACTCCCTACATGATTCGCTCGGCCGATCCCTGCTATGATGCCATTGAACGACGGCTTTCCAAACGATGGCTGCGTCGTCTCAACCATCTGGGTGACATGCATCATGCAACTTTCTCCGAGCGTAACAACTGGCGCATCCTGCTCAGGCAGATGACGGTCAACACCGTTATCTACTCCATTCTCTCCAGTGCTGCCATTGCCCTGATGTTCACGTTCTTCCTGCCTTTTGCGTGGAAGATGTTCCCCGGACAGCATCTCCACTGGTGGGCAAACGGCATCACGGGCATACTGACCGTCATCTTTATCTCTCCATTCCTGCGGGCCATGGTGATGAAGAAGAACCATTCGCCGGAGTTCAGGGCATTGTGGACGGAGAGCCGGCTGAATCGACTGCCGCTGATTTTCACCGTTCTTGTGCGCATCGTCATCGCGGCATCGTTCCTTTTCTACATCTGCAACTACCTTTCCCATTTCAAGAGTGCATTGATCATCACATTGGCACTGGTCGTTGTCTTGCTGATGATTTTCTCGCGACGACTGAAGCATCGTAGCATCAAGCTGGAGCGTCTCTTCGTGCAGAACCTCCGGTCGCGCGACATCGAGGCACAGGTGCATGGCAAGAAGCGACCGCTCTTTGAAGGCCATCTGCTGGACCGTGACATACATATCACAGATTTCGAGGTGCCGGAAGACTCCCTGTGGGCGGGCAAACCGCTTAGCGAGCTGCGCATAGGTTCCCGCTTCGGTGTCCATCTGAGCAGCATCCTGCGTGGCATGCAGCGCATCAACATCCCTGGTGGTCATACCGTACTCTTTCCTGGCGACCGCATACAGGTTATCGGCAACGACGACCAGCTCAGGACCTTCGGACAGGCTTTGAGAAACGAGCTGGTGCCGGAAGATGTTGAGATAGAGAAAAGAGAAATGCATCTGCATAAGATAGTCCTGAACAACAAGAGCCCTTTCATCGGAAAGACGCTCCGTCAGAGCGGCATCCGCGACCGTTTCAACTGTATGGTAGTAGGTGTGGAGGAAGGACAGCAGGATATCACCATCATCAGCTCCGACCGTCTCTTTGAACAGGGCGACATCCTCTGGGTTGTCGGTGAGGCCGAGGACATACAAAGAATACAGAACTACATTTAAACCATCATCATGAATACTATTACGAAGATCGTGCTGACCGGCGGTCCTTGTGCCGGCAAGACCACAGCCTTGGTAAGGGTTATCGAACATTTCTCCAGCTTAGGTTTCAAGGTGTTCACCATTCCAGAAGTGCCGACCATGTTCACCCAAGCTGGCATGAACTATCTCACGCAGAACAAGAACCTGTTCTATGAGGGGGAGAAGGCCACGCTGGAGATTCAGCTGGCGCTGGAAGACAAGTTCATGCGCATGGCACAGCAGTGCGAGCAGCCTTGCATCGTGGTCTGCGACCGCGGGGCCATGGACATCTCTGCCTATATGTCGCCGGAGATGTGGGAGAATATCACACGCGCCGTAGGTACAAGCACGGCCGAGTTGCGTGACAGTCGCTATGATGCCATCCTCCACCTGGTTTCCGCTGCCGATGGTGCCGAACAGTTCTATACTACCGGTAACAATGCCAGTCGCAACGAGGCTGCCAACGAAGAGGGACTGAAGATTGCCCGCCTGCTGGACAAGAAGGTCATCCAGGCATGGACCGGTCATCCCCATCTGCGTGTCATCAACAACCACGAGGACTTCGATGCCAAGCTCCTTCGCGTCTTGAAGGAGATTTCCAGCGTGCTTGGCTTGCCCCAGCCCATCGAGGAAGAACGTAAGTATATCGTGGAACTCATTGGCGAGTTGCCGGAGAACATTGAGAGTGAGATTACCCAGACCTATCTTGTGGCCGAGCCCGACAGTGAGGTACGCCTGCGCAAGCGTTCCTGGCAGGGCAAGAACGTATATGTCCACACTTCGAAGAAGCGTATATCATCCAATGAGCAGATTGAGACGGAACAGCAGATTGGCAGCAATCTCTACAGTTCACTCATGCAGCAGGCCGATCCCTACCGTTCCACCATCCATAAGATGCGCCGGAGCTTTATCTGGAAAGGTCAGTATTTTGAACTCGACAGCTATCTGGAGCCGGAGTCCATAAACGGACTGATGATTCTTGAAACCAAGGGCATCATTGAGCACGAGCGTGTGAAGTTCCCGCCTTGTCTGCGCGTGTTGGAGGATATCACGGGTAGGCAGGACTACTATAACTACAATCTGGCGAAGAGGAAGTGATCCAAGGAGTCAAGGAGACAGGGAGTCAAGGAGTCAGGGAGTTCAAGCTAGTACCATTCTACGGCATTGCTGTACCCGGAACGTTTCTCGTATTTCAGGGCATCAGTAAGCGTCGCGGCATTACAACGGAATGAGAAGTTATAGCTGGTGTAAGGTGCCAGCACTACGGAGCATGACATGTTGAAGCAGTGCAGGTCGCGCTGTAGTGATGCCGTGGTCATGGAAATCTTGTGGTTATCGAAGTCGTAGCCGCTGGAGAAGGAAATATTCCAACCATCAGACAGACGCACATTACCGCTGATGTTCAGGTTCTGCGTGAACTTATAGGGATAGCGCATGCGATGGGTGTTGAACTTTCCTGACGTGTTCTCACGCATACTGATACCATAACCGAAGGTAATCGACCAAGGGATGTTGAATTTCATGTAGCCGTCATCATCCGTCTCCGTCTTGCCGCCGCCGCTCTTCTTGCGGGCTTTGCGCTGTCCCTCAATCATGGTGTCGTCCACGTTGCTCTCAATATTGGTGTCAACGCCCTCTTTGTTCCTGTCTTCCTCGTCTTCCTTCTCATCGCCGCCACCAAACCATTTCTTCAGCTTCTGTGGGTCAAGGGTGAAGGAGAAGTTCTGCGACATACCTTGGAAACGGCCAAAGCGTCCGTAGCCGTATTCTGTATGGTTACCCACATAGGGACGTCCGTTCTCGTCAAGCTCGTAGGCATAGGTCGCAAAGACAGCATGCAGGTTGAAGGTATAGCTCTTCCACCACTTCAGTCGGATGTCCATGGCGAGGTCGCTCCACGGGCGTGTCTTCGCAGCCATGTTGTAGGACATGTTCAGTCCGAGGTTGTCGATGATGCTCAGCTTGCGCCATCCGGTGCTGTCCTTCTCAGACCTTACCTTCATCTCCACGTTGTTCTGGATGCCGAACTGTACGCTTCCCGTCCGTCCGCTACCGGGTACGCCGTAGAGGAATCCTGCATAGGGCGAATAGTTCACCAGCGAGACATTGCCGTTGGCATCCGTCTTCTGGTAGGTCTTGTAATAGCCATAGCCTGAGGAGCTGAAGTCCGGAGCATAGCTGAAGGTTATCTGTGGGGTGAGGACGTGGCGGATTCGGTCTATCTTGTTGCCGAAAATCTTCCTGTTCGGAACAAAGAAACCATATAGCTTCGTGGAAACGCCAAGGCTGAGGTTCCAGTTATAGACATTGTTGAAGCCATAGATAGTGTCGCGCAACTCCTTCTGCTCAACCGCATCCCATGAGCGCATCACCTTGTTGGTGTACATGCGGTCGGTGAAGTTGAACGAAGGATTCACGTTCACATAATTGAACAGGATGAAGTTTCCCGACACCGGAATCTGGTGTTGCATACCGTTGCGCCACTCTTTGATAAGGTTGGCGTGCAGGAGATGGTTCTCCTTCGTGTTGATGGAGTTGGAGAGACGTCCCGTATAGCTCATGGAAATCTTCTCATACCAGCGCTCCTTGCCCACCATGTGCTTGCGCTTGAAGGGATAGAAGCGGCTGATGGAGATGTTCAGGTCGGGTAGCGTCAGGGCCACGGTAGAGTCGCGCATGTTCTGTGCGATGTTCGTAGAGGTGCTTAACGACATGCCGATGCTGGAGAACGTGGTGCTCCAGTTGACCGATGATGTCCTGGTGGATTGCGTGGAGGTCTGCGGGTTATACATGCTCATGAGGTTGTTGCGCTCATAGCTGGTGGAGGCATAGTTCACGCTGGCCGACAGGGTGCTGTAGGGATTGGCTTTCTGATCCTGCCTGTGAATCCACTGTATCTTGAAGCTTTCCTGTCGCTGGAAGTCGGGCAAGCCCTTGTCTCCCGTCTCCGTGTTCTGATAGCTGAAGTAGAACGAGCCGGAATAGCGGTAGCGCTTGCGGTAGTTGCTGGCGGCAGAGAGTCCCCATGAGCCTTTGGTATAGACCTCGCCGAGCAGTTTCAGGTCCATCTTGTCACTGATGGCGAAATAGTAACCGCCGTCGCGCAAGTAGAAGCCGCGTGTCATCTCGTCGCCGTATGTCGGCATGATGACACCGCTGGAGTATTTCTTCGTGAAGGGGAAGAATCCGTAGGGCACCACGATAGGTAGCGGCACGTCGGCCACCACGAGGTGGGCGGGACCGAAGACCACATCTTTTCCCGGACGAACCTTGGCACGCGACAGGGAAATGTAGAAGTCGGGATGCGGGTCGTCACAGGTGGTGTAGCGGCCATGCATCATGTAGATGTCGCCATTGTCGTTGCGCTTGGAAATCTCTCCCTTGATATATCCGTCCTGCTGTTCGGTATAGACGTGCTTGATAAGTCCCTTCTTGGTCTTGAAGTTGAAGGCGATGGTGTCGGTCTCGTATTTGTCGGAGCCCATAGTAAAGACGGGCGTGCCGGACAGTCCTTTCTTCTCCAGACTGTCTGCGACACCCGTTGCATGGACAATACTGCTGTCAAGCGACAGATAAATCTTATCGCTCTCCAGGTTCATGTTCTGGTATTTCACCGACGCCGCTCCGAAGAGGTAGGCGGTCTTGGTGCGGGCATCATAGACCATGGAGTCCGTGGCCTGATATTCCACGGGCGATTCCACGCCGCTTTTCTTCGTACGGTAGGCCGAGTCCAGACGGATGGAGTCATCGATGGCACGGTTGTGGCGGTAGATGGCCAGCTCCAAGGAGTCCATCTTCGTCGTGTCCGGTTCGTTGGAAAGAGACTCCTCGTCTCCTTGGCTACTTGACTCCTCGTCTCCTTGGCTACTTGACTCCTCGTCTCCCTGACTCCCTGACTCCTCGTCTCCCTGACGACTTGTCTCTAAATCCATCGAATCAGCTGCTGCACTGAGCGAGTCGGCACCGAAGGCCGTCGGCAGAGTGCGATACCGTTGTGCCGCCATCATGAAGAGAATGGCGAACATCAACAGAAAAACAACTGACTTTCTTCTCATAGATGATGCAAAAGTACGAATAATTTTTGAATTATCAGGCGAAGAGCTGGTGCATTTCGCTAAAACGTTCCACACCTTCTTCTCCGAACTTCGCCAGGCTTCGGCAGGCCTGCTCAAAGGTCTTCTCGCGGTCGGGAGTGCTCTTGGAGAAGAACTTGTCGGCATAGCAGATGAGCTTTTCCTCCATGCTTTCCGGCATGTAAGGCTCGCTGTCATCGGCAGGAAGGGGCAACGGCAGCTGCTGGGCAAGAATCTCCTCCCGTCTGATGCCGGCTCCGGTATGTCGCTGGCAGACGCGGGCGAGGAGGGGACTGTCCTTCAGCATCTGTGCACCCATGAGTCCATGGCGGATATAAGGCTCCGTTCCATGGCAGTGGATGCCCGGCGCGTTGCAGCGTATGATGCCGATGTCGTGCAACATGGCAGCCGCCTCCACGAAGTCGCGGTCGAGATGGAACTCCGGATGCGCATCACAGACGCGCAGGGCCTTGTCGGCCACTGCACGGCTATGTTCCAGCAACAGCGTCTTCAGTTCACTGTCGGCTGTTCCGTAGAAACTGTCGATAAGTTCCTTATATTTTACCACTCCTTGACTACTTGTCTTCCTGACTCCTTTCAATATATCCAATCACCTCGCCCTTGTTGAGCTTGGTGCCCTGCTTGGCATTGATTTCCACGAGCTTGCCGCCCAGGGCAGCGGGAACTTCCACGAACTCGCCCCATGGTGCCATGATGTAGCAGAAGAAGTCGCCTTCCTTGTATTCCTTGCCGATGAAAGGCTCCACGGTGGCTACAGCCTCGCCGTCGCCGCCGAACTCCCAGAATACCTGTCCCTTGACCGGAGCCACGATGGCATCGGCCTTGGCATGCTTGAAGGCTGCCAGCTCCTCTGGTGAGAGGGATGTGCCTAATGCAGCATCCTTTGCTTTCTGCAGGTCGACCAGGAAGTTCTTCTTGGCCTGTCCGCTCTTGTAGTTGCGATACTGCTCGGGGTGCATGGCCAGTTCCCAGAGTTCCTCATCGTCCTGTCCATACTCCCATCCGTTCTCGTCCATCTCCTTGCGGAAGTCGTCGAGGGCGTTGGGGTAGAACGTCCGCGGATCATCGGTAACAAACTCGCGGCCCTGCTTCTTGGCAAGCTCCACAATCTCCGGAGCCAACGGTCCGGGCACCTTGCCGCTCTTGCCGAGGATCATTCCCCACATGGAGTCGTCCATCATCACGAAGCGTCCCTTGCCCTGTTCCATGGTAAGCAGGTTCATCAAGGCGATGTTCTTCACATACTGTGAGAACGGGGTCACCAGTGGCGGATAACCCACGCGCGGCCATACATACTCCACCTCGTTGAACAGGCGTACAAGCATGTCGTCGGTGGTCAGCTCTGCTTCACCCTTCTTGCGGCGCAGGTTGTTGATGGTTCCCATGATGCCACCGAGGTCGGCCATCATCGAGCCCATCATGCCGCCCGGCAGTCCGCAGCCCAGCAGGAGGCTGGACATGTGCTTGTTGCCGGGGTTGATGAAGTAGCCCAGCCACTCGTCGATGAACTCCTGAGTCAGCGAGCGAGCCTTCATGTAAGCCTCCATGTTGATTTCCGGCACGTCGAAGCCCTCGTTCTTCAGCATCGACTGTACGCTGATCACATCGGGATGAACCTTACCCCAGGAGAGCGGTTCGATGGCGGTATCGATGATGTCGGCACCGTTCTCGCACACCTCCAGGATGGAGGCCATGGAGAGGCCGGGGCCGGAGTGGCCGTGATACTGTATGATGATCTCCGGATACTTGGTCTTGATCATCTTTGTCAGCTTGCCTAAGAAGGCCGGCTGTCCGATGCCCGCCATGTCCTTCAGGCAGATCTCCTCTGCTCCGGCGGCCACCACTTCGTCGGCAATGCCCATGTAGTAGTCGAGTGTATGCACGGGACTGGTGGTAATGCAGAGGGTGGCCTGCGGCGTCATGCCTGCTTCTTTCGCCCATTTGATGGAGGGGATGATGTTGCGCGTGTCGTTCAGACCGTCGAAGATACGGGGGATGTCCACGCCCTGCGCATGCTTCACCTTGTACATCAGGGCACGCACATCATCGGGCACGGGATACATACGGAGGGCATTCAGGCCGCGGTCGAGCATATGGGTCTTGATGCCCACCTCGTTGAAGGGCTTGCAGAAAGCACGCACGGCATCATTAGGATTCTCGCCAGCCAGCAGGTTCACCTGCTCGAAGGCACCGCCATTGGTCTCCACACGGGCAAAACAACCCATCTCGATAATCACGGGAGCGATGCGCTCCAACTGGTCCTTGCGTGGCTGGAACTTACCTGAGCTCTGCCACATGTCACGATAAACGAGACTAAACTGAATCTTTTTCTTCATATCTGTTTCTTGTTTTTATTTCCTTCATTTCCTTGTCTCTCCCTCTTGTCCCCCTCCTTAGGAGGGGTGGGGGAGGTTTTCAGCCTGCAAATTTAGTCAAAAAAAATCACACATCATCATATGTGTACCTTATTTTATTGATTTATAACATATAACTACCTGAATTCTTGATTCAACCTCACATGTTCACATAAATGCGCTGCGGCCCCGATGCACAAAGGGGTTGAGGCGTGTGAAGTATAGCCTCGACACATCACACAGACTTCACACAGCCCCCACACAGCCCCCGACAGTATTATAGATTATCCCATCGGCTACAATAAGACTCAAGTGTTTTGTGGGAAATCTGAAGTTCTGTGGCAGTCTTGCGCCAGTCTTTGATGGCGGTGCGAACCTCCACTAAGCTATTAAGCCATTAAACAATTAAGCTTTCTTAACAAGAGTGTACTTTTTTTCTTGAAAAAATTTGGCGATTTCTTTTTAATTCCCGATATTTGCAGCGAAGAAAATGAAGCAATAAAATTATCTTTAGCTATGAAAAAGATTCTTTTTGGGGCTGTTGTGCTGCTGATGGCAGCAGGCGGTGTCAGGGCGCAGGAGGCAACGGCACAGACGGAAAACCCACGCGGCATTTACAAGATGATGACGCTTACGGGAAAGGTGGGCGAGGTGAAAGCCCCATACGATCAGTACAAGGTATGTACCGACAGCATCACGCTGATGGTCGCGGTTCAGAAAGCTTTTTTCAGAGTCAGCGACAACGACCACATGGTGTTCAACTATACGGGTGACCAGCCGAAGGACGAGAACGACAGGAGCACGCTCATCTACGACAGCAATGCCGAGCACTTCACCATGAAGTGGTGGAGCCAGAACCCCAGCCACCTGCATTTCCCCAACAACGACTGGTGCATCGAGAAATACGAAGCCAACCAATACTCCGATACTGGCCGCATGGCTTTCGAGGCACTGACCGCCCCACCAGTCGCTGACAAAACCAATCCGCTGCTCGGCACATGGCGTGTGCTTGGTGATGTGGACGAACTGCGCGACATCAAGAAGGCTTTGCCAAAGATGCATGAGGACTATGAGACCAGCAAGTACTACAACACCTTCTATATATTCACCGCCAATGCATTTGCGCTGGTGTTTCACTTTCAGGAAGGTTTGGTAAACGCTGTGGAGTACGAAGGTAAGAGTGCTTATAGACTGAACAGCCATACGAAGCATGTGAAGTGGCTCACTAAAGACCGCATAGCCGTTGAGGAAAAAATCGATTACCGCACCGACTGGAAAATATTGGAGCGTGTCACCGACGGCCAGCCTATGCTGAGCCAAGTCGCCAGTCAGATGCTACATAGGAGTAGGTAAGGAGGTTAATGGGTTAATAGTTTAATAGTTTAATTGCTTAAATTTCTTAGAATTATTCTGACAAAATCTTGTTCAACTTTTTGGGCAATCTAGAAATTAAAAAGGAAAAATTAAAAATTAAAAAATAAAAAGGAAAAAAGTCAAGTAGTCAAGACGATAGCTTTTGTTCGTTTTTTCTCCTTGGCTCCTTGTCTTCCTGGCTCCTTGACTCCTTGTTTTACAATACCAAAGCTCTTCCGGGCTATAGTCAAAGCCTTTCTAGGCTAAACCCAAACCTTTTCCAGCCTAAAGGCAGTCCTATTAGCCCGGAAAAGGTCTCCCTTTAGCGTAAGAAAGGTTTGGGTTCAGGGTAACAAAGGTTTGAGTTCAGGGTAATAAAGGTTTGAGTTCAGGGTAATAAACGTATGCTTCTGCAAAATCGCCCTTGCGCTCCTTCAAAACTGCCGCCGACATCCAACAAAAGCAAAAGAAGCCCTTTCGCCTTGCAAAAGAGCCCCTTTGAGCTATCATATAAAAGGCTATATTTCTAACCACTTGATAATCAACGTGTTGAACATTCGAAATACTCGCGTTTTTGCGCACCACTCATCACTCAGTTGAAAATATTCGAGTTATGAGGCCCCAAAACTTAAGAAAATCTTTACAATTTCCTCCCAGAAGGGAGGCGGGAAGTCAAGGAGTCAAGAAGCCAAGGAGTCAAGAAGCCAAGGAGTCAAGAAGCCAAGGAGTCAAGACGAATGCTTTGCTTTTTCTTTTCTCCTCCCTGAGGGAGGAAGGGAGGGGTTTGATTAACACCGGATTTTTTTTGCTCCGTCATAGAGCCATATTCCAAAAAATGTTGTATCTTTGCACTTGCAAACAATAAATAATATAGAGATATGGCAACATATACTATCACATTGAACGAGCGCACTGCCAGCGGCAAGGCTCTGATGGAATACTTACAGGCGCTGGGGGTACTCATTCCCAAGGTCACGCCCAAAGCAAAAAGCAGCTATGTCCGCTCACAGGAAGACAAACTGGCTGGTCGTGTCGAGAGTTTCTCTTCATCCGAGGAAATGTTCAAGTCATTATGTATCTGACTCCCCATGAGCTACCGTCCACACAAATTGTCTGGACAGTACGGCGGTTGCTGGGAGTGCCACCTCAAACCCGACTGGCTCCTGATATGGGAACAAAACGATACAGAGCTGATACTCTTGTTCACGGGAACTGGCACGCATTCAGACCTATTCTAACTACTCACCGCGATTGGAACGACCTCATGCATGTAGCTTCTCCCCTCGCTCGGCCGAAGGACGCTGTGTGGGGTCTATGTTACCTCTGTGTTAAGTGTCAAGGCATGAGTGTTACCATGTGAGGTCCCCCCCCTCCCCTCGGGGAGGTCGGGAGGGGTTTGATTAACACCGGATTTTTTTGTAACCCCATGACCCTGAATCGCAACTGGCGTTCGCTTTGGATAAAATTCTCACGCTCAAGAATGCAAATATATTAGCCTTCTCTTCGCTTAATCGAAATTTTGCACTATCTTTGCAGTCAGAAAGTATAAAGGTTACGATTATGGGCGTAAGATTCGACAGCGAGCAGCAGCGGTTCGTGTTCGACTTTGAGCACGACGGGACAGGCGACATCGTCAGTCTGACTGGCGACGGCTACCAGGTGGAGGCCTTCGGCAAGTGCTTCTACTACGGCTATGAGTTTGGTGACGAGGTGGATGGCAGCGTCCGCTCGGCATTCATCAAGTATGTGAAGTTTACCGAACGCCTGCAGGACGACCCTAACCTGACGCAGTTCATACAGAAGGCTGTGAACAACCTCAACCGCAACATCAACCTCTATGACTATGACCTCGTGGTGATGCCGCAATCGTCGAGCCGCGTCAACAACTACATGCTGCGCTACATCTACCGCTTCGCCCAACCCACATTGCGTAAGATGGAACTGGTGAAAAGCCTGCCCGCCAATATCTCCTTCGACATGGATGCCTTTACGGAGGCATACCTCGACGACGTGCTCGAGAACGGCCGGCCCCGATACACGGAGGCCCAGAAGGAGGAGGTGCGCCATCAGATTAGCCACATGCTCGACCTGATTCACCAAAAGGACTACTTCACCATCGCCAAGGACGTGAAGAAGAGCCGCTTCCGCCCCTATATGACGCAGTTCCTTCGGTTCGCCACAAAGGCCGACGAGGAGCTTTGCCAGACGATACGCGAGCAGAACGTGCTGGTCATCGATGATGTGACAACCAGCGGTTCCACGTTGGGCGAGGTGCTACGCACGCTGCGCATCCTGAATGAGGACAATCGCATCACTATCTTCAGTCTCATTGGCCGCCGCGACCTTATGGCCGACGTTACCGCCTGAGGAAAAAGGCAGGCCTCCTTGGCTTCCTAAAAAAAATCACTTCTTGGCTCCCTGACTTCTTGGCTTCTTAAAAATATTTTGTACCTTTGCAGGCAAAACAACGAAAGAACATGAAAACAAGGAACTGTATAGCCGCCATGCTGTTGCTGGCATTGACGGTAGCCTGCGGAAGTGGGAGAGGGGAGAAGAGCGAGGAGAGAAGCGCCACGAACGAAGAGCTGCTGCTCAAAGGTGACAGCACGGTTTATGGTCTGGCCTGCGAGGGCTGCACGGACTCTGTCGTCATCTTGCTGCCCACCGACGGCAGCGACCCCATACGGTATGACATCATCGACGCTTTCCGCAACCGTCAGATCATGGGCAAGCCGAAGGTCGGCGACTGGATAGCACTGGTCGTCAACAAGGAGGATACGATGAAGGCAGACCTCGTCATCGATCTCGACGAGCTGAAGGGAACATGGTGCTATGTGGTCATGCCGCGGCTGAGGAATGCCGAGAGCATGACGCCGAAGATGAGGAAGCGCTTCCTGGAAGAGATGCCCGACTCCGTCCGCGAGACCTATATGATTCCGCGTGAATATGGATTTACGCTGAAGCGTCAGTGGACGGCGCAGAGTGTGGGATGGGTACAGCCGAAGAGCTCGCTGGAAGACGAGAGCCCTGTCACCTATCCGATGCTGAAGTATTTCACGGAATGGCACATCTGGAACGGCAGGCTGGTGATGACCAGCGGTGAGTTTGTCAGGGATGAAGAGAAGGACGAGTTGGTCATCGACAATCTGGAGAACGACACCTGCGACATTCTCTTCCTAAAGGGTGACTCTCTCGTGCTGGGTTCAGAAGGACAGTACCGCAGTTACTACCGCCGCACCAATGTGGACGACATCAACAAGCGTGCCCGCGAGATTGCCACAGAGCAAGCCCGCAAGGCGCTGGAAGAGAGTAAGTAGGTTTTTTTATTTCTCCATGTGCATGAGCCTGTCTTCGGCCATGCGCTCCCACTTTGTTCCCGGTATGCCGTAGTTGGCATAGGGATGGATGCTGATGCCGCCGCGCGGCGTGAAGCGTCCTGTCACCTCTATATACTTGGGAGCCATCAGCTTGATGAGGTCTTTCATGATGATGTTGACACAGTCCTCATGGAAGTCGCCGTGGTTGCGGAAGGAGAAGAGGTAGAGCTTCAGGCTCTTGCTCTCCACCATGCGCTCGGCAGGGATGTAGCTGATGGTAATCTCACCGAAGTCCGGCTGGCCGGTAATGGGACAGAGGGAGGTGAACTCCGGACAGTTGAAGCGCACCCAGTAGTCGTTCCCGGGATGCTGGTTCTGGAAACATTCCAAGACCTCCGGCGTATAGTTGTCGCTATACTGCGTCTTGGCACCGAGAGCCTGCAGGCCCTCATTCTTTCGTGTATCGTTCATTGTTCTTGTTTTGTTAAAGGGGGTTGATCAAGTACCCCTGTGATTAAATGCGGGTGCAAAGGTACAAAAAAATTAAGAAGCCAAGAAGTCAGGAAGACAAGAAATGATTTTTTAAGAAGTTAAAGAAATTAAAAGAGTTGATGAAGTTGAAGAAGTTAAAGAATATAAATGTAACTTTGCAGGCAGAAAATCAAATAAAAGCATAAACACATGAAGAGAATTCTACTTTTGACCGTCAGCCTGCAGTTCTGCCTGCTGATTTTGGCGAACCCCGTCGGCCGCAAGGCCGCACAGCAGAAAGCCTCACGCTTCATGCATGCCGGCAGCGAGATGCAGCTCGCGGCTCAGGCTGAAGGAGAGGCGCCTGCTTACTATGTATTCAACGCGAAGGCAGCCAAGGGCGGCTTTGTCGTTATCTCCGGCGACGACCGTACGGATGAGGTGCTCGGCTATGCCGACAATGGCAGCTTCGACCCCGAGAATGTTCCTGACAACATGCGCTGGTGGCTCGACTGCTACAAGGAGCAGATAGAGATGATCCGCTCCGGAAAGGCTTCGCCCGTACCGGCAGCCATCGAGAAGGAACCCGTGGCTCCGCTGCTGACCACGCTCTGGAATCAGACCGCACCCTACAACCTGCAGTGTCCGACCTATCAAGGACAACGCTGTGTGACAGGATGTGTGGCAACGGCGATGGCTCAGTTGCTCAAGTACTGGAGCTCAGGTCAGGAGACACCGGCTGTTCCTGGTTATTCTACCAATTCCTATAATCTCTCTGTGGCTGCGCTGCCGTCCACCACTTTCAACTGGGATTTGATGAAAGACCGGTACAGCAGCACCGAAACCGGTACCAGTGCCAAGGAGGTGGCCAAGCTCATGCGCTACTGTGGACAGGTCGTACAGATGGACTATTCGCCTTACGGTTCAGGAGCCGGCGTGATGCCTGCTGACTTCATCCAGTACTTCGGCTTTGACCGCGGAGCCCAGTCACACGATCGTTCCAACTACAACTCCGTGGAATGGGAAGAGCTGATCTACAACGAACTCAGTGAGATGCGTCCCCTCTACTATGACGGCTCTTCCATGAGCGGCGGTCATGCTTTCGTTTGCGACGGCTATGACGGTGCAGGATACTACCATATCAACTGGGGATGGGGCGGCAGCAGCAACGGCTACTTCAAACTCTCCGTGATGAACCCGGAAGACAAGGGAACGGGTGGCGGCACCAGTGAGGACGGCTACACCATGTCTCAGAGCATCATCACCGGCCTCATTCCTGACAAGGGAAACGAGACGGTGTGCCAGCTGACGGTTTTCAGTCTTTCAACGGACAAGCAGACCTATACCCGCACATCCACCAACCGTGACTTCACCCTCCAGATAACGGGCTCCTATTATAACCAGAGCAGCGAAAGCGCCATCTTCGAGGTGGGCTATGCCCTATATAAGGACGATGAACTGAAGAAGACCATTTCCGGCGGTTCCACCGCAGAACTGGGTGTTGGATGGGGATATTCTGCCTTTAATTCTACTATCACTCTCGGAAAATATTATTCCGATGGCAAGTACCGCCTGAAGAGTGTATGCCGTAAGAGCGGAACCCTGGACTGGGTGGAGAACGTGGGATCCGGACTCCACTATATTGAGTTGGAGCTTACGGGCAACACGCTCACGGCGGAAATCGTCAACAGCGATATCATAGACCTTCATGTGAACGATTTCCATCTTGAAGGCATCATGAGGCCCGGCGAGGGAATCACCGTCAGGGCCAACATCACCAACAACGGAACAGCGTTCGTCGTTCCGCTGGCTGTCATGGTGGACAACCAACTCGCTGCACAGGTGGGACTCATGGTGGATCCGGGAAAGACCGATGACGTGGAACTCCACTTCACCGCCCCGTCAGCCGGAGAGCATAGCCTCGACCTTGTCGTTGATGACCCTGCAGCCCCCATCACTCTTCAGAGCAGCGTCTTCACGATTGATGAGCGCAAGGACATGAACATCACGGCAGAGCGTCCTGACCCTGTGGGCATCAACCCCATTGATGAATCTGTTCCAGGTACCACCCTCCACATGAGGATGGCGGTCACCAACAATGAGAGCGAAGACTTCGAGGATGTCCTTACCGCCTGGCTCTATAAGTACCATCCTGATACCGGCTATTATATGAGTGAGTACAGTCATCGACAGCTTGTCTTTATTCCGGCAAGGAGAACGCTCGATGTTGACTTCGTCTTTGAGAACCTGGAAGACGGCAGCACATATCTGATTGTCGTCTATGATCCGATGGACAGGGAGATTGCCCAGTCGTGGGGATATATGATGGATGCCAGTGCTGTGACAGGTATCGAGAGCATCACTACCTCTCCTGCCGGCAAGGGAAGCCGTACCAACGATGCCGTCTTCGACCTGAGCGGAAGAAAGGTAAGCAGCCCGAAGCCCGGCCTGTATATCATCAACGGTAAGAAGGTCCTAATAAAATAAGGATCTCTTCTATACAAATCCGCCCGTTCTCCATCAACTGCGGCCATCAGCCGAAACGGAGAACGGGCGGTTTTTCTTTCTCTCCCCTAAGCAGGGGAGTTGGAGGGGGCTTCCTTATGCTTCGCGGTCGGCGATGTTGTTGCCCTCAGTGGGAGCAAGCACGCTCTGGAAGTCGGTGAAGCCATTCTTCACCATGATGTTGTACCACTGCAGGAGCTTCTTGATGTCGCTGTCGTGCACGCGGTCGCGGTCGAACTCGGGAAGAACTTCTGAGAAGTAGTCGCGCAGTTCCTTGCCGGAGGCTTTCTTGTAGTTCAGGGAGCACTCCTTGGACTGTTCCTTCTCGCCCACGTTCTTCAGCACTTTCCACAGGGGGATGTCCTCTGCGTCGGTGTACATGGCGATGTCTGCCAGGCTTGTCACGCGGTCAGAAGAAAAAACGGGCATGCGCTTCTTGTTCTCGTCGAGAGATTCTACAATCAGGTTAGCCTTGCCTCGGCTCACCAGACGATAGAGCCCGGGTTTGCCGGCTATTGCAATAATTGTTTCCATTGTTATTGTTCTTTGTTTTGTGAATATTTTAGTTTACTTACTTAATTCCTTCATCAGGTTGTCGAGCTGCAGCTCAAGCGGTTGCCTGCCATCGTTGACGATGACGAAGTCGCTGCGCTCTTTCATCTCCTCCTGCGACATCTGGCAGCGTATCCATGCCAGTGCCTTCTCCTGCTCAATGCCGTCGCGCTCCATGATACGCTTTAGCCTTACTTCCTCGGGAGCAGCCACGCAAACCACGAAGTCGAAGTGGACGCGCTTGTAGAAACCGCTCTCAAAGAGGATGGCAGACTCCAGCCATTCGCAGGGAGACTGCAGTAAGACGCGGGTCACAGCCGGGTGTACCAGTTCGTTGACAGCCTGCTTGTTGGCTTCCGAACTGAGGAGAAAGGCTGCCAGTACCCGCTTCTGCAACACCTTATCTATATATAGGTCCTCGCCAACGAGTGACGTGAGCTGTCGCTGGAGTTCCCCCGACGTGCGCATGAGCCGCTTGGCAGCTGCGTCGCAGTCATAGACCTTGATGCCCCGCTGCTCCAGGAGCTGGCATACATAGGACTTGCCGCTGCCGATGCCTCCTGTGATGGCCATGCACTTTTTCCTATCCATAGTAAGTGTCGCCTGTTGTCCCTATTGCTGCTCAATGAGATAGTCAGCCTGTGAAATCTCCATTCTCACCTTGCTCACGGCCTGCGGGGCCATGCGCAGATAGAGGTTGCACTTCTCTGTGGGATGGGTGGAAATCTCCTTGTAGTCGGCCACCACCCGAAACTGCTCCGGACGAATCTGCCTGAACTTCTTCGCTCCCACCACAAAGCGTACCTTCACTTTTGAAGGGAAAGTACGCAACACGCGACCTTCCGGCATGTTGATGGCCGTAATGGGAATCTCCATACTTTCCTCGGTCTGTATGTCGGTATAGAGGGCCACCTTGACCTTTTCGGGCAACATCTTCACGCCACGCCGTTCCTTCAGGCTCACCTCTTCGATAAGTGAGTCGGAGAAGTTGACCATCTTGACGTTTTCCGTCTGCACATAGTCGATGCTGTCGAGTATCTGGCGGCTGGCGTAGATGAGTACCGTCTCCGGCATGATGCGCGTCAGTGACAGGTAATAGTTGTTGGCAGGAGCTATCTGGCCTACCAGCTTGACGGGCACACGCTTCGACTGTCCGTAGTTGAAGTAGAACTCCAGACGCTCTGGCTTCGTTGAGATAATCTTGGTGGAACTGAAGAGGCTGGGGTAGAGCTGACGGTAGAGGTCGGCCAGCGGCACGGAGCCCTTGCCTGTCTTGTTGTTGCCGTAGGCCTTGAAATCTACGGGCAGCGGCTTGAGCGGTTCTCCCCAAAGATAGGCCAGCAGCACATATCCCTTGTCGCGCACGGTGACGTGCATGGTGTCTTCCAGCTCGGTAGTGAGCACCACGTTCTCCGGCACGTTGGTCATCTGCAGGGGTACGGGTATCTCTTGTTCGTAGGTCTCATTGATGGTCATGATGAACCAGAATGTACCACTCACCAGGAGAAAGAACAAAAAAATCAGAAACTCCTTGTTCACAGAGTTGAACAGGAAGTTCCTGACTAACTGGTATATGTCGCGCAGCCTAAGCATCTTTATTTGGATGTCATGGAAGCATCGGCGCTTTCAAAGACATAGTTCTTGTCCACTGTCACATTCGTGCCACGGGCAATCTCTACCTCAACGGTTCCCTCTGCCATGTTCACACGGCGAACAGTACCATGAATGCCACCGCCAATGACAACCTTTGTCCCTTCTGAAAGAGCGTTCTGGAAGTTGCGTACCTCCTTCTGTTTCTTCTGCTGGGGACGAATCATGAAAAACCACATGATGCCGAAGACGGCAATCATGACAAAAAGGAAAGACATGGAGGATCCTTGTCCTCCTGCGGCCTGTGCGGCCAAAAACATTGTAGTCATTTTTTATCTCTTTATTTCTTTTATTTCTTTAACCATTAACCATTAACCATTAACCCTTCATCCCTCTTCCTTCATGGGCTTGAGCAGCTTGCCCGTGCTCTGCAGGTGACGTGCGATGGCATCCAGCATGCCGTTGATGTAGCCGCCGCTCTTGCCAGTGCTATAGAGCTTGGCCAGGTCCACATACTCGTTGATGGTCACGCTGACGGGAATATTGGGGAATGTCATCATCTCTGCAATGGCAATCTGCATGATGACCACATCCATGTAAGCCAGTCGGCTGAAGTCCCAGTTGCGCGAAGCCTCACTCATGTAGTGCTGATAGGTGTCGGCATTGAGGATGGTGGCACGGAAGAGCTTGCGGGCAAACTCCTTGTCTTCCTCGTCCTTGTATTCAGGAAGGAGTTCCTGACGGGGGCCTTTCTTCGGGTCAAAGCGCTTGATGGTCTTCAGGACGAAGGTGTCAACCACCTCCTTGTCGTCATTCCAATAGAGGCTCTGCTCCTCCAGAAGCTGGTCAAGGTCCTCGTTCTCCTGGATGAAGAGCTTATAGAGCTTGCGCCACAGTTCGCGGTCGGCGTCATAGGAGTCATCCGTGCTTGCCATGTATTCCTGATAGACCTCGCTGCTCTCAATCAGGTTGCAGAGCTTCCTGACAAATTCTATGTGGTCAGTCCATGACAATTTCAGTTTTTCTCCGAAGTCTATCAGCGTTTTGTTTTCTTCCAGCTGAGTGGTGAACTTGTTATCCACGAATCTTGTTGACGGGCATGCTGTTCCCTCGCGGTTGGCGCGCTGGGTGAGAATCTCTATGCGGTGTCGCTCTTCGCAAACCACGGCGACAATCAGCATCAAGAGGAAATTATAGAGGTCGTAAGCCTTTGACAAGCTGAAAAGCAACTCCTTTTCCGCATTGTCCATGTTCTTGTTCCCGTTTTGATAATAGGCATAGGTTAACTGAACAATCTTTATTCTTATCAATTCACGATTAATCATGCTTCTTTTCCGATCTCGTTATTTGTGTTTCAGACATAATTACGCATGCAAAAATACTCATTTTCCATAGAATACACAAATAATATGGTATATTTTCTTTCTTTTTTTGATATTTTTCAAGAGATAACTTGTCGTTTCGCAAAAATATGTTTACCTTTGCATCCGCTTTTTGGAGCACATCGTGTGATGGCGAATTAAGGCAAGCAAAAAAATAACAACTTAATTTAGAGTAACACAACAAAACTTATGAAAGAATTTGCATTGAACGGTCAGAAGCGTGAAACCGTTGGAAAGAAAGCTTCTAAGCTCCTGAGAAAGGAAGGTCTGGTACCCTGCAACCTCTATGGTGAGAAACTCGTTGACGGCAAGCCCGTGGCACTGCCCTTCGCTATTTCCATGACAGAGTTGCGCAAGGCTATCTATACTCCGAATATCTATGTTCTGAACCTCAATATCGACGGCGAGGCTCACAAGGCTATCATCAAGGAACTGCAGTTCCATCCCGTTACCGACGCAGTCCTGCATATCGACTTCCTGGAGGTGAACGAGACCAAGCCCATCACCATCGGCATTCCCGTTAAGCTCAACGGTCTGGCTGCCGGTGTGCGCAACGGTGGTAAGCTGAACCTCTCTATCCGTAAGATTAACGTGACAGCTCCCTACAAGCAGATTCCTGAGGTGCTGAACGTTGACGTTACCGACCTCGAGCTCGGCAAGAGCATCAAGGTGGGCCAGCTCAGCTTCGACGGCCTGCAGATTGCTACTTCTCCCGAGGTTATCGTATGCTCAGTGAAGGCTACACGTGCTTCTCGCTCTGCTGCCGCTGCTGAAGCTGCCGCTCAGTAATCATAATTAGCACACATGGATAAATACTTGATTGTGGGACTGGGCAATCCTGGCGACGAGTACGCCGAGACCCGCCACAATACTGGATACATGGTATTGGACGCCTTCGCAAAGGCGTCCAATATTGTTTTCGCCGACAAGCGCTATGGCTTCCTGGCAGAGACAACCCTGAAGGGCAGGAAAATCTTCCTGCTCAAGCCCACCACCTTCATGAACCTCAGCGGCAATGCCGTGCGCTATTGGCTGGGCAAGGAGAATATCGACCAGAAGCGACTGCTCGTCATCTCCGACGAGGTGGCCGTCCCCGTCGGACAGTTCCGCCTGAAGGCCAACGGCTCCAATGGCGGGCACAACGGGCTGGGACATATCCAGCAGCTCATCGGACAGGACTATGCCCGTCTCCGCATGGGCATCGGCAACGATTTTCCGCGTGGCATGCAGATAGAGCATGTGCTCGGCCGCTTCACCGATGAGGAGAAAACATTGTTGCAGCCTGCCATTGAGACTGCGGTGGAAGTGATCAAGAGTTTTGTGCTGGCAGGTATCGACATCACCATGAACCAATATAACAAACTGGGAAAACAATGCAAGAAACAGCCCGCATCGACAAATGGCTCTGGGCAGCCCGCGTCTTCAAAACCCGAGGCATAGCCGTTGATGCCATCAAGAACGGACGTGTCACCATAGAAGGTGTCAACGTCAAGCCCAGCCGGTTGGTGAAAGCTGGTGAGGTGGTCAGTGTAAAAAAGCCGCCTATCACCTATTCCTTCCGCATCCTCAAGCCCATTGAGCAGCGTGTGGGTGCCAAGCTCATACCGGAAATCTATGAAAACGTCACAGATCCGAAGCAATACGAACTGCTGGAGATGAGCCGCATCAGTGGTTTTATCGACCGTGCCCGTGGCACAGGACGACCCACGAAGAAAGACCGCCGTGCCATTGATGCCTTCGTTGACCCGGCACTCTTTGGCTTCGACGATGATGATGATTCCCTTTTCGACGAGTCCTTCTAGTCTGGCTTTTCTTCGCACCGCTTGCAAGAAAATACAGAAAAGAAGGATTTTTTTGAAATATTCAAAAATATTTCGTACCTTTGTCCCCACAATAATAATACTAAGAGATATTTATGAACATATTAGAGCTTAGCGAACAGGAGATTGGACGCCGACAGAGCCTCCAGGAGTTGCGCAACATGGGCATCGATCCCTATCCTGCAGCGGAGTATCCCGTCAACGCTTGGAGCACCGATATCATTGAAAACTTCGAAGACCTGCCTGTCATCGGAAAAGATGAGGAAGGCAATGATGTACGCGAGACGGCCACACCTGAGAACAGTCGCATGGTGAGCATCGCCGGACGAATCATGAGCAAGCGTATCATGGGTAAGGCGGCCTTCGCTGAACTGCAAGACTCCAAGGGACGCATCCAAGTCTATATCCAGCGTGATGCTATCTGTCCTGACGAGAATAAGGACCTCTATAATATTGTTTTTAAGAAGCTTCTTGACCTGGGTGACTTTATTGGAGTGAAGGGTTTTGTCTTCCGTACGAAGACAGGCGAAATCAGCGTCCATGTCATGGAGATGAAAGTTCTGAGCAAGAGCTTGAAGCCCCTGCCCATCGTGAAGACCGATGCGGAGGGCAATGTGTATGACTCTTTCGACGATCCCGAACTGCGCTACCGTCAGCGCTATGTTGACCTGATTGTGAATGCAGGCGTGAAAGAGACCTTCCTCAAGCGTGCCACCATCATCCGCACCATGCGTAGGATTCTCGATGAAGCCGGCTATACGGAGGTTGACACTCCTATCCTGCAGAATATCCCAGGCGGAGCTACAGCCCGTCCTTTCATGACCCACTTCAATGCCCTGAATCAGGACATGTATATGCGTATCGCCACAGAGCTCTACCTGAAGCGTCTCATTGTGGGTGGCTTCGAGGGCGTCTATGAAATGGGCAAAAACTTCCGCAACGAGGGCATGGACAAGACCCACAATCCCGAGTTTACCTGCATGGAGCTCTATGTGAGCTATAAAGACCTGCTGTGGGGTATGGACTTCACCGAGAAGATGCTCGAGGAGATTTGTACAGCTGTCAACGGTAAGCCCGAGGTTGAAATCGATGGCAATGTCATCTCTTTCAAGGCGCCTTTCCGTCGTCTTCCCATCTTGGATGCTATCAAGGAGAAGACCGGCTTCGACTGCGACGGCAAGAGCGAGGAAGAGATTCGCGCCTTCTGCAAGTCGAAGGGTATGGAAGTTGACGAGACCATGGGTAAGGGTAAGCTGATTGACGAGCTCTTCGGAGAGTTCTGCGAAGGCACCTTCATCCAGCCCACCTTCATCACCGACTATCCCGTTGAGATGTCACCCCTGACCAAGATGCACCGCAGCAAGCCCGGACTCACCGAGCGCTTCGAACTGATGGTCAACGGTAAGGAGCTGGCCAACGCCTACTCAGAGCTCAACGACCCAATCGATCAGGAGGAGCGTTTCGTAGAGCAGATGAAGCTTGCCGACAAGGGTGACGACGAGGCGATGATCATCGACCACGATTTCCTGCGTGCATTGCAGTATGGCATGCCGCCGACCTTCGGCGTCGGCATCGGTATCGACCGTCTGGTCATGCTGATGACAGGTAAGTTCGCTATTGGCGAGGTGATGCTGTTCCCCCAGATGAAGCCAGAGAAGAAGATTCCTCAGTCTTCAATAGCCGAGTGGGCAGAGATTGGTGTCAGCGAGAACTGGGCCTATGTCATGCGTAAGGCAGGTTTCAATCTCATCGGCGACATTGCCAAGGAGAAGGCACAGGGCTTGCAGCAGAAGATTGGCGAGATTAACAAGAAATACAAGTTGGGCTATGAACGCCCCGGCCTCGAAGAGGTACAGCAGTGGATTGACCATGCTGCCCAACTGTAAACCGTAAACAGTAAACTTAATGTATAACTGCGGTAAGATAGCCATCATTGGCGGCGGCTCGTGGGCAACGGCCATTGCCAAGATTGTGGTGGGACACACTCACCACATCGGATGGTACATGCGCAGGGACAGTCAGATAGAGGATTTCCGCAGGCTCAGCCATAACCCCTCCTATCTGATGAGCGTTCACTTCAATACCGATGAGATCTTCTTCTCGTCAGACCTGAACAAGATTGCACAGGCATACGACACGCTGGTGTTTGTCACCCCGTCGCCCTATCTGAAGAATCATTTGAAGAAGCTGAAGACACGTCTGCGCGATAAGTTCATCATCACAGCCATCAAGGGTATCGTTCCCGATGAGAACCTCTCCTGCTCTGAGTATTTCCATCAGATCTACGATATTCCCTATGAGAACCTTGCCTGCATCGGCGGTCCTTCTCATGCTGAGGAGGTGGCACTGGAGCGCTTGAGCTATCTCACCGTTGGCTGTGCCGACCTGGAGAAAGCACAGGCCTTTGCGGATGTGCTGGCCTCCGACTATATCAAGACGAAGACTTCCAGCGACGTCATCGGCATCGAGTATTCTTCTGTGCTGAAGAATGTGTATGCCATTGCAGCCGGTATCTGCTCGGGACTGAAATACGGTGACAACTTCCAGGCTGTCTTGATTTCCAACGCCGTGCAGGAGATGTCACGCTTCATGACCGCCATCCATCCCATTGAGCGCAATGTCTATGACTCCGTGTATCTGGGTGACTTGTTGGTGACGGGCTACAGCAATTTCTCGCGTAACCGTACCTTCGGTACCATGATTGGCAAGGGCTACAGCGTGAAGTCGGCACAGATAGAGATGGAGATGATTGCCGAGGGCTATTTCGGCGTGAAGTGTATGAAGGAGATCAACCGCCACATGCATGTGAACATGCCCATCCTCGATGCTGTCTATAACATCTTGTATGAACGCATCTCCCCACAGATTGAAATCAAACTCCTCACAGATAGCTTCAGATAACCTCTGAAGCTTTTTTATTTCTTCTTGATTTATTTCTTCTTAATGAGTACGGAAGACAGCATCGACACTGCCAGGACTCCGAAGATAACCGCCAGGCTTGTGGAAGCAGAGATCTCCACATGAGGAACATTCAGCTGCACTCCCATCCAGGAGCCAATGTCGTTGATGTACTCGTTCATGGCCAACAACAGCTTCATGCCGACGAAGATAAGGATGATGCCCAGTCCGTAGTTCAGGAAGCGGAAATACTTGGAGATGGCTGCCAGCGCAAAGTACAGAGCCCTCATGCCGAGGATGGCGAAGATGTTGCTTGTCAATATAATAAAAGGATCGCGTGAAACGGAGAACACCGTAGGGATGGAGTCAACGGCAAAGGCGATGTCACTGGTTTCTATCACCAGCAGTGCAACGACCAGCGGCGTGGCCAGCAGCTTTCCTCCCTCCCTGATGAAGAATTTCTCTCCGTGAAGCTGACTGGTGACAGGAAAGAGCTTCCGAAACCACCTGACGACAAGGTTCTTCGAGGGGTCGGCATTCTGTTCGTCATGGTGAGCGAACATCTTCATACCCGTATAGAGCAGGAAGATGCCGAAGATACCCAGCACCCACTCAAACTGCTGGACTACGGCAGCACCGGCAAAGATGAACACACTTCGCAATACCAAAGCACCGAAGATTCCCCAGAACAACACCTCATGCTGATACTTCCTCGGAATGCCGAAATAGGTGAACAGCATCAGGATGACAAACAGGTTGTCCATCGACAGCGACTTCTCTATCACATAGGCCGCCAGGAACTCCATGGCTTTCTCATGAGGGTCAGCTGCCGGGTAGAACAGCCACACACCTAAGCAGAATAGTAGGGAAACACCTATCCACACCAGTGAGAGGTGAATGGCTTCCTTCATGCCCACCTCATGCTGACCATTGCGACCGAAGAGTTTCAGGTCTGCCCATAGCATGAGCAGCACCATCACATAAAATATCACCCATGTCCACACGGGCATTCCCATTACGATATTCGTCATCGTCTTTTCGTTTTTCGTTTTTCGGATGCAAAAATACAACAATTTTTCATCTTTCATCTTTCATCCTTTAACTTCTTTAACTTCTTTAACTTCTTTAACTCCCTGAAAAATAGTACCTTTGCAGCCATAAAGTACAAAACATCAAAATATAAAGAAAAAACAGAAAAATGAAAAGTATTCAACTTGACATCACAAAGGCTGCGTGCTTCCTCGGTGAAGGCGCAGTGAAGGCTTTCGAGCCGAAGGTAAAGGCTGCTCAGGTGGCCTTGGAGAATGGCACCTGTCCTGGTAACGACTTCCTGGGTTGGCTCCATCTGCCCAGCAGCATCACTCCTCAGTTCCTCGATGAAGTGCAGGCCGTGGCCAACACGCTGCGCGAGAAGTGCGAGGTAGTGGTTGTTGCCGGCATCGGCGGTAGCTATCTGGGTGCCCGTGCCGTCATCGAGGCTTTGGGAAACAGCTTTGCCTGGCTCATTCAGGACAAGAAGAACCCCATGATTCTCTTTGCCGGCAACAATATCGGTGAGGACTATCTTGCTGAGCTCACGGACTACCTGAAGGACAAGAAGTTCGGCGTCATCAATATCTCCAAGAGTGGTACTACCACTGAGACAGCCCTGACCTTCCGCCTGCTGAAGAAGCAGTGCGAGGCCCAGCGCGGCAAGGAAGAGGCTCGTGAGGTCATCGTGGCCGTCACCGATGCCAAGCGCGGTGCTGCCCGCACCTGTGCCGACAAGGAAGGCTATAAGAGCTTCATCATCCCCGACAATGTCGGCGGACGCTTCTCCGTGCTCACCCCGGTAGGTCTGCTGCCCATCGCCTGTGCCGGTTTCGACATCAAGGCCCTTGTGCAGGGTGCTCAGGATATGGAGAAAGCCTGTGGCAAGGATGTTCCCTTTGAGGAGAACCTCGCCGCCCAGTATGCTGCCGTCCGCAATGGTCTTTACCAGAGTGGCAAGAAGATAGAGATTATGGTGAACTACCAGCCGAAGCTCCACTTCATCGCTGAATGGTGGAAGCAGCTCTACGGAGAGTCAGAGGGTAAGGACCTGAAGGGTATCTTCCCCGCCTCTTGCGACTTCACCACCGACCTCCACTCCATGGGACAGTGGATTCAGGAAGGTGAGCGTTCCATCTTCGAGACCGTCATCAGCGTGGAGCAGCCCAACAAGAAGATGCTCTTCCCCGAGGATGAGGAGAACCTCGACGGTTTGAACTTCCTCGCTGGCAAGCGTGTGGATGAGGTGAACAAGATGGCAGAGCTTGGAACGCGCCTGGCTCATGTGGATGGCGGCGTGCCCAACATCCGTATCTCTGTTCCCGAACTCAACGAGTACTACATCGGCCAGCTCATCTATTTCTTCGAGATCGGCTGCGGTATCAGCGGCAACGTGCTCGGTGTCAATCCCTTCAACCAGCCTGGCGTAGAGGCTTACAAGAAGAATATGTTCGCCCTGCTCAACAAGCCCGGCTACGAGGCAGAGAGCAAAGCCATCCAGGAGCGTTTGGCCAAGGAGAAATAAGAAGTGGGCGGAAAGAGAAAGGTTGTGCTCTTCGACATGGACGGCGTGCTCTACAACAGCATGCCGAACCATGCCGTAGCATGGCAGCGGTCGATGGAGCAGTTCGGCATCTGCATGACTGCGGAGGATGCCTATGCCACCGAAGGGGCGCGAGGCATCGATACCATCCGGCAGATGGTAAAGACGCAGAAGGGCACCGACATCTCGCTTGATGAGGCCCAGCGCATGTACGACCTCAAGACAAAGCTCTTCCATGAGATGCCCACGGCTCCTGTCTTCGACGGAGTCATCGACCTGATGGAACAGATTAAGGCTGCCGGCATGCTCATCGGCGTGGTCACGGGTAGCGGACAGCGTCCGCTCATCAACCGACTTCTGGATGACTTCGGCCAGTATCTGGAAGAGCAGCATATCGTCACCGCCTATGATGTCATCCACGGCAAGCCCCACCCGGAGCCTTACCTCATGGGACTGAAGAAGTGCGGCAACCTGCAGCCCTCCCAGGGCATCGTGGTTGAGAACGCACCCTTGGGCGTGAAGGCCGGTGTCGCTGCCGGATGCCTGACCATTGCCGTGAACACGGGTCCGTTGCCCGACAGCGTCCTTCGTCAGGCCGGTGCTCACCTCATCTTTCCAGACATGAGAACCCTTTCCGAGAAATTTAGTGAACTTGAAAAATAAGTATTAATTTTAAACCTAAACAGTATGAAGAAGTATGTTTGCGACGTATGCGGATACGTCTATGATCCAGAAGTTGGAGATCCTGAAAACGGTATTGCCGCCGGTACATCCTTTGAAGACCTGCCCGAAGACTGGGTATGCCCGCTCTGTGGTGTTGGCAAGGATGATTTTAGCGTAGCTGAAGACTAAGCATGCTATAGGACTACCGACGGAACCTTGTCGGTAAGACCGGTGCAGAAACAGTCGGAGGACGTGTCGATGGACATGTCCTCTGATTGTTTTTATGAAAAGTGCGATGTTTTTTTGGTAGTCCAAGGATAAAAGCGTACCTTTGCACAGGCTTATGTTATAAATAAGGTGTAAATCTATAAAAACCAAATCATATGAAGAAACTAATTCTATTAACTTTTGCATTCTTGCTGACTTTTGCGGTGAATGCACAGAAAGTGATCTTCCCCCAAGAACAACAGGCGGGAACAGCGTCCTCATCGGTTAGCGATGGAACTTACACGTTGGCCAACAATCTTTTGACGGCAACGTTCATCCACGCCGACGGCAAGCTGACTTTTGGCGGCTGTGCGGCGATGGGCTTACAGCCAAGTGAAGATCTGTTCTGCATCCGCCTTGGCGATGGAACGGAGGTTGCTTCTTCTTCCATGACGTTGAACGGGGTCAGTCTCGTCACGCTCACACCCGACGCCACTGCTGCCAAGGCTTCATTGAAACTACCCGGCAGGGCACTTGAGGCCACTTATACCAGCGGCGACCTGCAGCTGACGTGGCGTGCCGTGCTGCGCGACGGTTCCCATTACCTTCGTACCGAACTGGAACTGACGGCTGTGGCTGATGTGGCGATGAATGCCATCATCCCGATGCACTACACGGTGGACAACACGCTGAGCGAACAGGCTCCTGCCGTAGTGGGCAACACCCGTGGTGCCGTTATCGCCAGCGACAAGATCTTTGCGGGCTTGGAAACCCCGATGGGTAAGAACAGCATCGTGGGAAATATAAGCACTGGGACTTTCGCCTATGGTGGTTGGACTGGCACTACTTTCGACTGGGAACCAGGAAGCGAGACGCCGCAGGGAATTCTCGACCTCGGTCTGCCCGCCAGTGGTATCTTAGGCAAACAGGGCTACCTCGCCATTCTTGAAGGTGGCCCACAGACCGTGACCTTCCAATATACCAGCGGTGACCATCGATTGGACATCGCTGGTGTGGATATCGTGAACCTCAGCGGCACCGTTGTGGCCAGCGACTACCACAAAGGCTATACAGGCGGTGAAAAATCCGACAATGTCTATACGCTAAACATTCCCGAGCCCGGCTTCTATCTCGTGCGCTATTTCCGCGATACGGTGACGGATCCCCAAACCTCCTTCAACAGCAACGGTACCATCACTTGGAGCTGTGCTGTAGTAGCTCCGGAATTGCTCCTCGATGGCAACATGGAGGCGAACGTCCTGCCCGCCATTGAGAGCAGTGGCGACACGAACCTGTCAGACTCATGGACATCCAACTCATGGAGTGCGGTATCGGCTGTACCGGCTGGCGTCACAGCACTCGATAACAGCTTCACAACCTCCAATATCGTGAAGAAGGAAATGGCCGTGAACTTCGTTTCCGGCGGCACACTCAGCGCCACCCTTACTTATTCCGGCGGTAGCCACCGTCTGAATATCGTTGGTGTGGACCTGTTGGACGGTGAAGGCACTGTGGTGGCCTCCGACTACCATAGTGGTTACACCGGCGATCAGCACAGCAGCAATACCTACAGCTTCTCCGTACCCGCAGCAGGCGATTACACCCTGCGCTATCTCTGTGAGACAAAGACCGAGAGCATTACCTCGTCGGGAAACATCGCTATAACTTTCTCTGCCGGCACCCCAGTGTTTGCTGTCGGCGGCACACGCACCGACACATGGAACACCAGTTCGTGGAGTGTGCCTGAATCAGTGCCCGCACGCATCAACGAGTTGGGCTATACCTCCGACCGCATCAAGGTAATGACCAAGACCGTTCGCTTTGGACGTGCAGGAGGAACTTTCTCGGCACAGTTCATGTATGCTTCAGGTGATCATGGTCTCACCATTGCCGGTGTGGATTTGATTGACGGCGACAACAACAACAACAACGTGGCTGTATCAGACTATCACAATGGCTTCTCCGGCACTGCCAAGACTGCCAATACCTATAGCTTCGTTGTTCCTGCAGCCGGCAGTTACACCATCCGCTATTTCGTAGTTCTCAATCCCAGCGGCAACGACAACACTTCTTCCGGTAACATCAACCTCAGCTATGCCAAGACCGAGTATCTGCACCTGCCTGCTCCCACCTCAACGGAGTTCAAGGGTGAGTGGAGCCGCCAGACCACTTTGGCCGCCGGCAAGACATGGAAGGTCGGAGCAGTGGTAGGTCTTATCGCTCCGGGTCAGGCACGCCGTTCGTTCCTCTGCTACAGTGAGCGTGAGCGTGCAGTGCCCTGGCGTGCGTTCCCGATGTACAACTCTTGGTTCGAGCTGAACATCAACCGTAACAATGACCAGAACTACACGGGCAACTTCAACGAATCGCAGTGTGCCGAAGTGCTTTCACAGTGGAAGACCCATCTCTTCGACAATCACGGCGTAGGCATCGGCTCCTTCGTCTGGGACGACGGTTGGGATGAGTACGGCACTTGGGAGTTCAATCCCAACTTCCCCGACGGCTTCCAGAACCTTAGTAATCAGGCATGGAGCATGGATTCACAGATTGGTGCTTGGCTTGGTCCCGTGGGCGGCTATGGCACGAGCGGAAACTACCGTCGCAGCTACTGGAGCAGCAAGGGTGGCATGCAGTTGTCCAACCCGGATTACTACAACGTCTTCCTCGACCGCACGAGCTATATGCTCAATAACTATCACTTCAACTACTTCAAGTTCGACGGCATCAGTGCACAGTTCAGTGCCACTGGTCCTGACGCAGGAGCCGCGGGCGAGGAGAACGCCGAAGCCATCATTGACATTGAGCTGAAGTTGCGCGAGGTGAAGCCCGACGTGTTCTTCAACACCAGTGTTGGCACATGGGCATCGCCCTTCTGGTTCCAGGCAACTGATGCCGTATGGCGTCAGGAGAACGACTGGGGCACCATCGGCGGTCAGGGCAACACGCGTGAGCAGTGGATTACCTATCGCGACCGTCTGGTCTATCAGAACTTCGTGCAGAACTCTCCCCTCTGCCCCATCAACTGCCTCATGACCCACGGATTCATCCTCACCAACTACGGCAGCGGTGCCAAGGATATGAGCCAGAACTACGATGACATCGTTCGCGAGATGCGCTGCGCCTTTGCCTGCGGAAGCGGCATGGTGGAAGTCTATGCTGACTTTGCCTTGATGAACAGCATCAACGGCGGAGCCCTGTGGGGCGACCTCGCTGAGTGCATCAAGTGGCAGAAGGCACAGGAGGACGTACTGCCCGATGTACACTGGGTGGGCGGCAACCCGTGGGATGGCTCCAAGGCCAATGTCTATGGATGGGCATCCTGGAACGGAGAGAAGGCAACGCTGGCTCTGCGTAACCCGGCGGCCTCTGCACAGACCTTCACCACGACCCTGCGCGAGGCGCTCGACATCCCTGCCTACATCCACACGAGCATCACGCTGACCGATGCCTTCACCCAGGGCACGCTCACAGGTTTGACAACAGGCACTCCTATCGACATCGACGAGACCCTGACCCTGACCCTCGCTGCTTCATCCGTATATATATATAATAGTGGAGACGAGGAAGCACAGGTTGAAAAGGTATTATCTGTTGGTGAGAAGGCTAATACGATGACTCCGGCAACCTCAACCTCGGATGATGACCACTGGTATCTGGTGACCCAGATAAGAAATGGCGAGTCGGTCATGTACGATGCCGGCTCAGGTCAAACGCTGAGACGTGGTTCAACCGCACAGACAGCCGCTTCCTTCACTGGCAAGCATATGTCTGAGGCAGAGAACTATTTGGTTCGCTTCCTCGAGACAGGGACTGCTGGTGTCTATAACATTCAGTTTGCTAATGGACGCTATATTACCAGCGACCTGAAGTCAGGCACAACGGCTGGCAACTATTTCTTCTACAACATCAACAATGAGGCTGGCCATTTCGGATGGAACCTGACAACAGACGGTACCACCTATGGCAGCAGGGTTGACAACAATGGTGCAACCTATACGCTTGCTTTCTGGGGAAATGGAACGGTGACCGGAAGCGGTGGTAACAACGACTGGTACATCTATCCGGTAGAAATCGTTAGTAGCGCCAATTACAATGTTGTCGTGACGGGTGCCCCCTCAGGTGGTGGAGTTGTTTTCGGTGGAACCACTTACCAGAATGGTGGAACACTGAAGGCTCCTATTGACCTCGCTGCCAATGCGCTCACTGTCGTGAACATCAATGGTTACACAGGTCTTGTAAGCATCAGCGGTACAACCATTACCGTCACCTACTATAACAACACGGTTTACACCTGGTACACCATCAAGAATCATAATGGTGCATACCTCAGCCTGAACAGCAACTATACCGATGCGAGTGGCAACCTGATACTCACCAACACCACGGAGCCCACCGACCAGAAGGCACTGTGGCGCGTGGAGGATCAGGGCAACGGCACCGTGCGCTTCTACAACTACACCACCGGCCCCGCCAAGGTGCTGGGCATGTCGGGAAGCGAAGCCAATGCCCGCGCATTGATGGTGGATGCCTCACTCCCTGCAAATGACGCCACCTACACCACCTACTTCTCCTTCTACGACGCTTCGAAATACCCCACTGGTGAGGCTTCGTACATCCGAAAGGGCAGTTCCGGCAACAACTACTGGAACAAGCGCGGCAACTATCTCGGACTCTGGAACAGCGGCGGTGCTGTGGGCGACAATGGCTCCACGTTCTATTTCCAGAGGCAGACCGTCCACGCTGATGCTGATTACTTCTCAACATCGGCAGAGAATGCCAACTACTTCGGTCTGAAGTTCAAGGCTGGAACCGTATATGTCGGCGATAGTGAGAACCTTGGCGACCTGCTCGTCACCGAAGGAGTGTTCAAGACTACATGGGCACTCATCGGCGATGCCTCGGGCTTCAAGCTCCTCAACCGCAACGGACGCTACGTCGGCGTGAAGAATGTAACAAACGACTTCTGCTACACCGTAGCCACCGCCGACGAAGCTACGGAGTTCATCCTCATCAGCAATAGCGACGGTTCGTTTGAGATTGCACGCAAGAGCAATGCTTCCAAGACCTTCAATCCTTGGGGTGCCATGGAAGCCGGTAGGAACATCGGCTTCTGGAACGCTGGCGACAACAACAATAAACTGGTACTGATCGACGAAGCGGAGATGCCCATCTACGACTACCGTATGGTGAGCGGCGGCACACGTCCGTCGGACATCAGCACGCTGAGTCTGTGGTATGACTTCCCGGCTACGCTGGCCGGCTCTGCTCATCCGTGGATGGAGTATGGTCTGCCCATCGGTAACGGACAGATTGGCGCCACACTGCTGGGCGGTGTGAAGCAGGATGAGATCATCCTCAACGAGAAGACCCTCTACAACGGCTCACCGACAGACTGGGGCGAACACGGTAAATATGCCTGCTTGGGCAAGATCCTCGTGGACGACCTCAGTGGAATAGGCGCCGTCTTGGACAACAGCAAGCCTATCAGCGACTACACCCGCTATCTCGACATCGAGAAGGGCGTGGCAGGTGTTGACTTCACCAGCTCGACAGGTACACACTACTCTCGCCGCTATATCGTTTCTGCTCCTCACCGTGTGATGGCAGCCCGCTATGTGGCCGACGGTGATCCGTTGCACTTGCGCTTCAGCTACGAGCCCGATGCCTACATCAATGCCTCGGCTGTGAGCTACAGCGGCAATAGCGGCACCTTCAGCGGTGAGCTGAAGACCGTCAGCTACAGCACGGAGATGCGTGTCATGGCCACGGGAGGAACGGTGACCACAACTGCTGAAGGCATTGAAGTGGATGGAGCTTCGGAGGTTGTCCTCTACATGACCGCTGCCACCAACTTCGATGACAGCACGCCTACATTTATTAATGGTTCGATCGAGGACGTGGCAATAGCTAACGGCATGCTGCTCGCCGCCGCCAGCTCCGAAGGATGGACCAAGGTGTACAACGACCATGTGGCACAGTTCTCTGAGCTCATGGGACGCGTGAACCTGCAGTTGGGCAACGCTGCCAGCACCATGGTCACCAAGGACCTGGTTGACAACTACGCTACAGAGGCCAACCGCACGAATGCCGACGGTCTCTTCCTCGAACAGCTATACTTCCAGTATGGCCGCTATCTCGAGATCAGCTGTAACAACGTGCTCATCAATGCTCCTGCCAACCTGCAGGGTATCTGGAACGATGACAGCAACACCAACTTCTGGCACTGTGACATCCACACCGACGTGAACGTGCAGATGAACTACTGGCCTGCTGAAATCACCAACCTCAGCACCATGCACCTGCCGTTCCTGAACAACATCATCAGCAACGCAGGCGACGACTACAACTTCCACAGGGTAGCACAACGCTACAGGAGCGGTGTACGCGGATGGATGGTTCCCACCGAGACCAACATCTTCGGAGGTACATCCTCGTGGATGGCTTTCCAGATTAAGAGCCTCGCAGCATGGAACTGTTCACACCTGTGGCAGCACTATCGCTACACGCTCGATCGCGACTTCCTGCGCCGTGCACTGCCCGCCATGCTCACAGCTGCACAGTTCCTGAAGGACATCAGCACACAGGCTGGCGACGGCACTTACTACGTTGCCGACGAATACTCTCCTGAGCACGGTCCCTCGGGCCACTCCACAGCCTTCGCACAGCAGAACACCTCTGAGGTTGTTCGCAGCGTCATCGAGGGTGCTGAGGCACTGGGCACAGACTCACCCATCTCCGCTGCCGACCTGCAGGAGATGCGTGACTTCTGGGAAGTGCTGGACAAGGGCCTCCATACCGAGACCTACAACGGCAAGACCTGCCTGAGTGAATGGGCCGACCTCACGCTGAACTCACAAGGCGACGCCGCCGGTCACCGCCACTTGAGCCACCTCATGGCACTCTATCCCTATAGCCAGGTGTCTGCCTATGCCAAGGATGACGAAGGCAAGGCGCTCTACGAGGCAGCCGTCAACTCGCTGCTCGTGCGCAATGCCACTGACGTTACCGGTTGGTCTGGCGGATGGAAGGTGAACCTCTTCGCCCGCGCCCTGAGAGGCGACGATGCCCGCGACGTGTTTGCCCTCATGCTCAAGCACAGCAATAGCTACGTCATCGCCATGTCCGGTCAGGGCGGTTGCTACTATAACCTCTGGGATGCTCACTCACCCTTCCAGATTGACGGTAACTTCGGCTATACCTCCGGCGTGGCCGAGATGCTCCTCCAGAGCTACGACGGCAACATCCATCTGCTGCCGGCAATGCCTTCTGCATGGACCAATGGTAGCATCACTGGCCTGAAGGCCGTGGGTGACTTCACCGTGGATCAGGCTTGGGCAGACGGCAAGCTCACTGCTGCCACCATCACCAGTGGCAAAGGCCAGAAGTGTACCGTAGGCTATCCCGGCATCGCTAAGGCCACCGTCACTTCCGCTGGCGTGCGCGTCGATGTCGAGATTATTTCGGCTGACGAGATTGCCTTCAATACACAAGAAGGAGCATCCTACGAGATTGACATGCAGCACCTCATCATCCGCGAGAGCGACACCACACCGGCAACCGCTGCCGCAAACGTGGATGTCACCCTCGAGCGTACGCTGATAGGTGACAAGTGGCAGGGCTTCTCCATCCCCTTCAGCCTCACGGAGCAGCAGATTGCTGATTCACCGCTGGCTGGTATGGAGATTGCTACATTGGATAATGCAGTAGGCAACACGCTGAACTTCGCCCCCTCTACCGCCATTGAGGCAGGCAAGCCCTACTTCGTCCGTCCCGCTGACGACGTGGAGAACCCCGTCTTCGAGCAGGTCAACATCACGGCTACGGAGCCGGAGAGCATCAATGCCGGCGGCTACGCCTTCGTGGCACAGCTCTACAAGGCAGACCTTCCGCTTGATGGCAGCGTGGCTTATCTCAGCACCGCAACAGGCAAGCTCAAGCGCCTCACGTCAGGCGGACTCGCTGGTCTGCGCTCTTACCTGCTCCTTCCTGTAGGGGTAGATGTGAGACTGAACTTCATTGGAACGGAAACGGGCATAACGCTTACTCCCGGAGCCAATCCCTCGGGCGATGCAACCATCTACACGTTGGATGGCTTGCGCCACTCCAAGCTTGTCAAGGGCGTGAACATCGTTAATGGTAAAAAAATTGTGAAATAAAAGATTCTTTCCATCATGAAAAAGATATATCAAAGACCGAGAACAGAAGTTGGAGTCGATGTAATTATAGATCAGCTCCTTGCCAACAGCTTTGAAGGCGATCGCATCGACGTTGATACTTCCCAAATGGAAGAGGGTGACGGCAGCGATGGTGCCAGATATAATGATCAATGGAAAGACATTAGCGTCTGGGATGATTAAAGAAACGCTAACGCTTGGCGTAAGCCAGGCGTGAAGCCAGGTGATTCTTTTAAAAAAAGGTCAAGAAACGGTACCGTATTCTTGACCTCTTTTGTTGTATTGACCTTGATTCTCTATCGAAATATATCCTGACTCCTTACCTTTTATCTGTTGGAAGGGGACCTTCCGTGAAGTAAAATAATTTATTTTGGTGACCAATATAATTTATTTTGGTAGGTAAAATAATTTATTTTACTTTGCAATATAATTTATTTTGCTTGATAATATAATTTATTATATACCATAAATTCTTGCAAATCGCAGGATAATTGATTATCTTTGCAACAATAAAAGAAGACAAACAGAATCAATTACCATTAAAACACAAGAATTATGGCTGTATTTATTAAGTTAAGACAAAGCAAGTTCAAGGATGAGGCTCGTGGCGGCAAGTGGTTTGCGCAGACCGTGTCGCGCGGAGAGGTTCATACGGACGACATCGCGAAGGCGATAGAGGAGAACAGCACTTTCAAGCGCGGGGAGGTGAAGGGACTTATCGACGAGCTGGTGGAGACGATGACCCACGAGCTGCAGATGGGCAAGACGGTGGTGCTGGACGGCTTCGGCCGCTTCCGCTTAGTGGTGGAAAGCCAGGGCGTGAGCACGCCGGAGGAGTTCAGTCAGAAGAAGCATGTGAAGGGCATCCGCTGCAAGTTCCTCCCTGCCGGAGAGCGTGACAGGCTCACCCACACCCTCGTCTCGCCCTTGACCAAGGACACGAAAATCAACTGGGTGAAGTGAAATTCATAGTAAACGACACACCGGTTATTCATGAGAAAAGGCTGCTCCCCGATGGAGGGAACAGCCTTTCTGCTTTTTTGTGGTATTTCTTTTAAACCTCGGGTACGCTCTGGAGGCTCTTTTGGATGTCCTCCTCGGTGAGCGCGTAGTTCATGAGGTCGCCGTTGATGTACTGCTCGTAGCTCGGCATGTCGATGAGTCCGTGGCCGGAGAGGTTGAAGAGGATGACCTTCTTCTCGCCTGTCTCCTTGCATTTCTTGGCCTCGCGGATGGTGGCGGCAATGGCGTGGCAGCTCTCAGGAGCGGGGATGATGCCCTCGGTGCGTGCGAAGAGCATGCCTGCATCGAAGCTTTCGAGCTGCGGGATATCGACACCGTACATCAGCTTGTCCTTGATGAGCTGGGAGACAATCATGCCGGCACCGTGGTAGCGCAGACCACCGGCGTGGATGTTGGCGGGCTTGAAGTCGTGCCCCAGCGTGTACATGGGCAGCAGGGGCGTATAGCCGGCCTCGTCGCCGAAGTCGTAGCGGAACTGTCCGCGTGTGAGCTTCGGGCAGCTTTCGGGCTCGGCAGCGATGAATTCCGTCTGCTTGCCGTCCAGGATGTTGTGGCGCATGAAGGGGAAGGCGAGTCCGCCGAAGTTGCTGCCGCCGCCGAAGCAGGCGATGACGGTGTCGGGATATTCGCCTGCCATCTCCATCTGTTTCTCGGCTTCCAGTCCGATGATGCTCTGGTGGAGGGCCACATGGTTGAGCACAGAGCCCAGCGTGTATTTACAGTTGGGCGTGGTGGTGGCGAGCTCCACGGCCTCGGAGATAGCCGTTCCGAGAGATCCGGGATGGGTGGGGTCCTGGGTGATGATGTTCTTACCGGCGCGGGTGGACATGGAGGGAGAGCCTGTCACGGCGGCACCGAAGGTGCGCATGATGCTGGAGCGGTAGGGCTTCTGCTGCATGGTGATCTTCACCTGATAGACGGCAGCCTCCAGTCCGAAGATCTTGGCGGCATAGGAGAGGGCGGCACCCCACTGTCCGGCACCCGTCTCGGTGGTGACGGTGGCCGTTCCTTACTGCTTGGCGTAGTAGCACTGGGGCAGGGCGGAGTTGATCTTGTGGGAGCCCAGCGGGTTCACGCTCTCGTTCTTGAAGTAGATATGGGCAGGTGTGCCGATGGCTTCCTCCAGCGCATAGGCGCGGACGAGCGGCGTCGAGCGGTAGTATTTGTATTTCTCCAGAACCTCCTCGGGAATGTCTATCCATGCATGTTCGGTGTCCAGCTCCTGCACACAGCACTCGCGCGGGAAGATGTGGGCAAGGTCGTCAACGCCCAGGGGCTGCCTTGTTGCCGGATGGATGGGCGGCATGGGCTTGGTCTTCATGTCAGCCTGGATGTTGTACCACTGCTTGGGGATCTCACTCTCTTGGAGGATGAATTTCTTCTGTTTCATTGTTATAAAGTCTGTTATGAATTGTGTTCCTGATTTTTACAAGGTCTGCAGATAGCGTTCGGCTTCGAGTGCTGCCATGCAGCCGCTGCCGGCCGCTACGATAGCCTGGCGATAGTGCGGGTCGGCACAGTCGCCGGCAGCAAAGATGCCGGGCAGCGTCTGTGTGGGATCAGCGGCAGAGAGCACGCGCGGCGTGCCGGGCTGGGTGAGGATGTAGCCCGTTTCGTCCAGGGCTATCCACTCGCGGAAGATGTCGGTGTTGGGCTTATGGCCGATGGCGAGGAAGAATCCGTCGATGGGAAGGTCGTAGCGTTTCTCGTCGGCCTCTCCCTTGCGGAAGACCACATGGGCGCCCTCCACGCCGTTCTCACCATAGAGTCCCAGCGTGTTGTGCTCGAAGAGCACTTCTATCTTCTCGTTCTCCTTGACGCGGCGCTGCATCACCTCGCTGGCACGCAGGAAGGGCTTGCGCACAATCATATACACTCTCTGGCAGAGCTGTGCCAGATAGAGTGCTTCCTCGCAGGCCGTATCACCGCCGCCCACCACGGCTACGGTCTTCTTGCGGTAGAAGAACCCGTCGCAGGTGGCGCAGGCAGAGACACCCATGCCGTTGTATTTCTGCTCGTCCTCCAGTCCGAGATACTTCGCACTGGCACCCGTGGCGATGATCACGGCATCGGCCTCCAGCTCCTCTCCGCGGTCGGTGGTGAGCTTGTAGGGACGCTGGGAGAAGTCGGCTTTCATGATGATGCCGTCGCGGATGTCGGCTCCGAAGCGTTCTGCCTGCTGGCGCAGCTGCATCATCATCTCGTTGCCGTCAACGCCTTCGGGGTAGCCGGGAAAGTTCTCCACGATGGTGGTCTGCGTGAGCTGTCCGCCCATCTGCAGCCCGCAGTATAATACCGGGTTCAGGTTGGCGCGGCCGGCATAAATGGCAGCGGTGTATCCGGCGGGGCCGCTGCCGATGATCAAACATTTCATAGCAGTTCTTCGATTTTCTTGGCGATGTTCTCTATTTTCTCCGTCGGCTCGAAGCGGGCGATGACCTGTCCCTTCTTGTTGATGAGGAACTTGGTGAAGTTCCACTTGATGTCAGCCTTCTGCTTGTAGTCGGGATCTGCCTTGGTCAGCATGTCGTCAAGGATGTGGGCGATGGGGTGCTCCATGTCCCAGCCGGCGAAGCCCTTCTGCTCCTGCAGGAACTTGAAGAGCGGGTCGGCATCCTCGCCGTTGACCTTCACCTTCTTGAAACGGGGGAACTCCGTGCCGAAGTTCAGCTTGCAGAACTCATGGATGGAATCGTCGGTGCCGGGGGCCTGCTGACCGAACTGGTTGCAGGGGAAGTCGAGAATCTCAAAACCCTGACTATGATATTTCTTGAAGAGTGCTTCCAGTTCCTCGTACTGGGGAGTGAAGCCACACTTGGTGGCGGTGTTGACAATGAGAAGCACTTCGTTCTGATACTCTTTCAATGATACGTCTTTTCCTTTTCTGTCTTTGACGGAAAAATCATAAATAGTCTTCATCTTTTTAATATGTTGTTGGTTGTTTAAAATCCTCTACAAAGATAACAAAAAATACATGTTTCCTCCTATCCTTTATTCTATAATTTATATTTTATTAGGGATTTTCCTCGAAAGAGTAGGGTTTTTCTCCTGAAGAATATGGATTTTATCCTTGCATGGTTCATTGAAAAGCATTACTTTTGCAACAGAATCAGAGAGAAGAAACAGAGTATTAACATTCAACACGGAAAGATATGAAGAAGTTTTCTACGCTTTACATGACGGCCCTGCTGCTGATGGCAGCCTTCGCCTTCACCTCGTGTACGGATGACGATCAGGACATGGCCTACTATCTCGATGGAGTGTGGCAGGGCTATATCAGTGACGGCAGTCAGACCTACGAGGCCACACTGGAGTTTGAACAGCGCGACGGCAACTATTTTGCCAAGTCGGGCTACGGCTATGAGGAGGACTGCACATGGACGGGACACGTCAGCCGCACGCAGTTCCGCTGGTCGGTGAGCAACCGCTTCATCTATCTTGACTACGGAGCGGAGGGACTGTATGTGCTCGACTGCGCCAACTTCCCCACCAGCTACCGCAAGGGTGAGTACATGAGTGGCAGGATATGGCACCAGCGTTCACAGGAACATGTTGCCAACTTCCAGTTGCGCAAGGTATATAATCACGATGATCATTAACAAAAAACGATAACGGCTATGAAGAAACTTAGAAACTGCATGACGGCAGTAGCTGCCGGTCTGCTGACCATCGCAATGACCAGTTGCGACCATGAGGACTATTACTGGAGCCATCACTACTGGTATGATGCCTATGACGGCTATTCCTGGCGCGACCGCGGTGAGGAAGGTTATAACGGAAGTACCAACTCCACACTGATACAAGAGGCACAGACCCTGCGCGGACACTGGCAGGGAACCATGATCTATGATTACGTCAACAATAACGGCTATCGTGGAAAGGCACAGTTCCTGGCCGACATGGAGTTCGACCAGTATGACAACTCCACGAACCCGCTGCGCGGACGCGGCCGCGAGATTGACACCGCTGGCGAGGAGACGCAGACGCTGACCTTCTCCTGGTATGTCGATGACCCCACGGGTGACATCTACATCCGCTACGACGGCACAGGCAAGACCTTCGTGCTCGATGCCTCCAGCACGCAGAACGGCTTTTACCTGGACAGCGACTACTTCAACGGTTGCATGATAGGGGTGGGAACATCCAATGATGACATCATCGACTTCGACTTCACCCGCTACACCTATGCACGCGAAGGAAAGCTGCAGGCTCCGAAGAAAGCCAAGACTTCAGCCAGACGCAAGGGTGCGGATTCCAATACGCACGACATTCCGTGGAAGCTGGTAAAGAGATAATATGATGACAGGGAGTTCAAAATTTGAACTCCCTGTCATCATTAAGGTCTTTAAGGTCTTTAAGGTCTTTAGGGTCCTTAAGGTCCTTAAAGTCCTTATTACAGGTTAAACGCCCTGCGTACATTGTCGGCTGGCAGTGCTTCCACCGCATTCTCGATGGCATCGGGCAGGTTGCAGAAGAAGTCGATGCCGGTAAGCAACTCCAGTTGATCGATGTTGACAACATAATTTCCCAGTGAACTGTCGTCGCTGGACTTGTGCTCAATCCAGAAGCCCAGAGCCTTGTAGCCGCCATTCACTGCATTACTGTTCTTGCAGAGCACAGCCATGAAAAAATACTTAGGTACGGGAATGCGATTGCTGCCGCTACCGATGGTTCCCATGATGTTGGCAGCATTGTCGATGGTACCGCCCTTGACGATGTAGAGGGTGTCACGGAAGTTGCGGCTGTTCCATTTGCGAACCTGCGCCTCCATGTTTGCCCATACACGGGCATTGAATCCATTGACCTGCGGCTGCATGTTGGTGAGGTAGAAGGTCTGCTTGTTGGCCTCATTGTTATAAGAGTAGGCACGGTCGGCAGAAGGGAAGATATGACCATGATCATAGCCCGATCCCCAGTAGGGATCACTGCTGAACTGGTATTGGGATGAAAGCAGCGGGTCGTTGGGATATTCGTAGTCGCGCCAACGGTCGGTCTTACTGCTGGTGTTGCCGTTGTGCATGGTGTAGGCTGACCAGCGCTGGGAGCGCAGGGTGCCGCCGCCAGTCCATCCTGTGGGTTGCAGGTCGCTGTCCCATTCCACGCTGTAGTTCACGTTGTCGGTGCCGAGGCTCTCCACGGTATGGATGAGCACGATGTTGTTGCTACCGCCCTTCAGATGCGGGAACTCCAGGCGACCGTAGCGACGGTCAACGGCAGTGTTGTTGGCATTGGCATTGCCAATAACGGCGGGAGAGGGTATGGTCTGCTCCGTATAGCTGGTGCTTGTCTTGATGCCTGTCAGCGTATAGGACCTGCTGTTTTCCGTATAGTAGATGGAGAAGGAGGCCGTGCTGAGGTTCAGCACCTCTGCCTTCATGCTTCCGAGGTTGAAATAGAGGTGTCCGTTCTCCTTGGTAACGCTTCCTGTATGCACATTCTGTCCGGCACTGTTCTTCATGACAATGGAACCGTCGGGGCTGATGTAGAAGGTGTAGGTGGTGCTGCTTCCAGAGGCAGCCCATGTTCCGGTGAGGACACTGCGGGCTTCCGTGATGGAAATGTTCTGAACATCGTAGTTTACGATGCTGATGGCACCGTCATCGCCGCCACCGCAGGCTGTCGTCAATGTGAGCATGCCGGCGAGGGAGAGAATAGACAGTGTGCGGTAAATCAGTCTTTTCATATGGTCTGTTGGAATTTTTGTTTGGAACTTCTTGGAAATAAAAAAGTGCGGAAAGACGCATATGCAACTACGTCTTGACGCACTTTTATTATATCGAAACGGTGTAAGAGTCGAAATGCTGACACTTACTTCTTCAGACCTGCGTAGCGGCTCATGAAGCGGTCAACGCGGCCGGCGGTGTCAACGAGCTTGCTCTTACCAGTGTAGAACGGGTGTGAGCTGCTGGAGATTTCAACTTTTACCACAGGGTAAGTTTCGCCTTCAAATTCCACTGTGTCGTTAGTCTTTGCTGTGGACTTTGTAAGGAACATATCGCCGTTGGACATGTCCTTGAACACGACGGGGCGATAGTTTTCGGGATGAATACCTTTTTTCATTTTCGTTTTAATATTATTATTGTTGATGTTTTCTTTCACTTTGGGGTGCAAAGGTACAACTTTTTTCCTCGTTGGCCAAAACTTTTTCCTTTTTTCTTTTGATAAAGTTGAAAAACACATAAAAAGAACCGCTACGGAGTTGTTTCCGTAGCGGCTCCTTTATAATTGGTTTAAGCGTGATATTAATCAACAACAACGTTCTTGACTTCCCAGGCACCGGCACTGTTGGATGTGCTCTTATAGACAAATGCGAACTGCATCTTTCCTCCGGTAAAGGCGCTGATATCTACAACCGTGCCTTCAAAGCTGGTATAGCCGGAAGCAGGTTTTGTGGGATGAGAGATGGTCAACTTTGTCCATTGTCCACCAGCTTTCTTGGCATATACCATAGCTTCGTCATCAATGTTTCCAAAGTAAGCATTGATGGCCTGCTCGAAAGACAACTTGGCTGTGGTGGCATTGGTCAGGTCAACCTCCGGAGAGATAAGCCAGCTTTCAGACTCATAGTTGGTGTTGCTCTTGTATGCACTTGCCTTCATGAACTTGTCATTCTGATAGCTTCCTGCATTCCAAATGTATGTTAAAGCACTGGGCAATGTCACATTGTCAATGGTGAATGCTCCCTGTCCGTTGGCAAAGGTCTCGGCAAAGATAGCACCTGTGGGAGTGGGCTGAGGCTCTGGAGTGGGGTCATTACCGTCAACAAGGCCGCCGTCGGAAGTGCTCAGTGAGAAGTCATCGATGATGACATTCGACTTGGAGTTCTTCGGGATCATGACTACCAGACAGATGGTGGTTTCTGACTGCAGCGTGAAGGAGTAGGAAACCTCCTGCCAGTCAGTAGTAATGTCGTTGACATATCCGTCATAAACGTATGAGCCACTGACAGCACCATTCTCAATCTTTACATAGCCCTTGTTGATAGACGCTCCATCTGAACCTGCTGCCTTCACGAAGAAGTCGGCTGTGTAGGTACCTGCTTTCAGCGTAATCTCTTCATAGGCTAGACGCTTGTTTCCAGAAGAAGCGACAGCTGCTTCGACGGCGTAAGAACCTCCATGGGCGCTGGTGCTCTGGCTCAGAGAAGCACCGCCAGCTGTGCTGCTGGGCTTCCAATGGTCGGGCAGTCCGTTTGTCCAGCTCTCGAAGTCACCGTTGACGAGCAGGTTGTCACCGCTTGGGGTGGGGGTGGGTTCTGGATCCGGCGTTACTGTGTCATCGGGGATGACGCTTCCGTCACCGGCAGCATTGAAGAGGTATGGAGTAGTGTTATTGCCGGCATCATATTCACCATAGCTGGTATAAGTCTTCGAGTACTGGATGATCTTTCCGGTTCCGATACTCTTGATGATAACGGCACCGTTGTCGTCGAAGCTCACTTCCCAAAGATGATCATTTCCTTGTGTGGGTTGGGTATCGCTGACGTTGAAGTTGGTTCTGGAAATGTCGGAAATCAGATAGCGTCCAAAGGAGTCCTTAATGGTGTAGCCACGTCCCTCTTTGGTAAAGGTGAACAGGTTGGCATTGTCAGACGTGATGACAGACTTGTCGGTCAGAGTCGTTGAAGCAACAGTGAGATAGCCATAGGTCTTGGTGCCGGCAATGGGGGTTGCCACCGCGAAGTCGTTGCCGCTCACTCGTGCTGCAATGATGTAGTCACCATCAGTGATGGAAGTAACCACTTTCCATGAGTTCTCGGCTATTGGCCCTTCTCCGCTTTCGGCAGTTCCTTCCTTCACGAGGACGTTCTTGATTTCCCAGGTCTTGGAACCACTGTTCTCGCCGGTGAAGTAGAAGGCGATACGCACGTTGCTCTTACCGATGTACTGGCTGGGGATATCCTGCTTGTAGGTGTGGGAAGTGAAGTCTGCAGATGTTGTCAGCGTTCCCGTGATGTCTTCCCATGTTGTAGTGGCGGGATCGTCAGTGTAGTTGTCGGTGATGAACACCTTGTCTTCACCCGGGTTGTTGGCGTAGGTGAGCACATACTCGAATTGCAGATAGGCTCCGGAAGACTGTGAGAGGTCGATGTCTGAAGAAACGAGATAGGCCTCAGATGCCTTGTTGACTCTGGCACTGTTGTCATAGCCTGTACCTACTGCCCATGAGCCGGAGCTGAATGACTTGATCTGCCAAGAGAAACCTTCGGCATTAACTGCAACGGGGGTGAAAGAACCGAAATCACTGGCAAAGGATTCGCTCAGATAGGTTCCTGCCTCAGGAGCGTCCCCACCGTTAAAAATAAGATAGGGGGCCGGAACGTCTTCACAACTGGTGAAGCTGATTGCTGCAAATGTCATTGCAAGCAATGAAAGAAATACCTTTTTCATATCTTTATTGTTTTTATTTTTTATGTTTCATTGATTAGTAACTGAGATCGGAGGTCTTGCGAATCATAATCTGCCATGTGTCGCGATAGCGTGTGGCGATACCGGTGATGGTGCAGGGAACCTTCTGATTGGTCTCTATGTTGAAGGGCAGTACCGTGGAAGCGAAGTCTGCATAGGTACTGGTACGGATGATGACGTTGCTGAAGCCGTCGATAGACTGGGAAACATAGTTTCCGCCGGAGGCTGCTCCGTCGATGAGCGTCTTTGTTCCGTCAGCATTTGTGAAAGTGACGTCCTTCAAGACAACCAGTCTGCCGGCATTGCCATTGATGGCATCCTTGACAAGGTTGAAATCAATAGGTCTGATGGCATTGGCATCAATATCGCCTATAAGACGGAAATGGGTGTTCCAAACGTCTTTTGACATACGGCCGATTTGTCCGTTATAGGGCTGGCCAATCTCAAACTGGTTGCCGTAGCCGCCTACATAAAGACCTTTGAGGTCGATAATGATTTCCTGGCCTTCAGCAAGGTAACCGCACAAACCGCCTTGGTTGACAGCCACGATGACGGCACCGGTGTTGTCCTGTGCAGCAAACTGCTTGTAGAGATTGCCGCCGATGTCATTACCAGTCACGCGGACACGCAGCTTCAGGTCATCGGTGACCAGCTTGTTGGTGCTGTTGGCAATGGCATCCTTATAGGTGGGATGTGCCTTCAGTTCGGCAATGGTCACGATATTGGTCATGTCGATGTTGTTGTTGCCATACGGCGGGTTGACGATGGTTGGCTCGTCCCACTCATTATACTGGTAGCTGAAGAGTGACTTCTCGCCATCCATGCAGGCAGTGAGCAGCAATGTGGCTACTGCCATGGTCAGATATCTTAATGTCTTCATAATTCTTGAACAGCGTTAAAGGGTTAGAACTTATAAGTAACATTGAGCATACCATTGATGCCGCTGGCATAGAACTTCTTGGGACTCATCTGGAACTTGTAGGCGCGGATGTCGTCCTCGCCGACGGTCTTGCGGTCCTTACGGTTCTGCTCCATACCGCCCGTCACAATGTTGGTGTTGTTGAGCAGGTTGGTGAGCATCAGGTTAACAGAGAGCTGACCGCGCTTCAGATAGACACTCTTGCCGATGCTGGCATCCAGCATGAAGCCGCCGTTGCCGCGTGCCTGCTTGTAGCGGTTCTCAATATAGTTACCGGCATTGTCGGTAGTGAGGTTCTCGCTGCGGTAGCGTGTCACGGGAGTGTAGTAGAGATAGATGCGGTCGTAATAGTTGCCGATGAGGTCGATGAACCATCCGCCCTGATGGTAGCTCAGGTCGATGCTACCGGCGGTGAGCGGTGTGCCGCCTTCGCGCATGCCCTTGCTCAGGACGATGTCCTGGCGCTCCTGTCCGTCTTCAGAAAGAATGTAGCTGGCGTTGGCATCGTTGATGTACTTGGCCTCACTGATGGTACCGAGCAGCTTAACGTTGAAGGCGGAAGTAACCTTGAAGTTCAAACCGGCTTCTACACCATAGTATTCCTTGTCAATGCCGTTGATGCTGACATAGGAGAAAGAGTTCTGTGAGTCATCATAGTACATGCTGTATTCTGCTACGCGGGCCAGACGGCTGTAGAAGCCATTGATGTTGGCATGCAGCCAACTGGCCTCCAGCTGATAGCCAATCTCTCCGCTGAACACCTTCTCGTTCTTCAGGTCTCTTACGAAGTTGTTGTTGATCTGCGGAGCGGCGAAAGCGGAGCGGGCTGCGGGAGCCTTCTCTTCAAAGCCGAGGCCGAGGGTAGCGGCATGACCGTGTCCGAGGTTGACGGACATGTTCATCTTCATGCCTCCGTCAAGGAACTTGGCGGTGTGGCTCTTGCCGAAGGAGTTGTTGATGGCAAGACCGTTGCGCATACGACCTTCACGCTGGAGTGTCGTACCACCGATACGGCCGGAAACGGAGTAGTGGAAGATGCCGGCATTGTGTGAGAACGATGTCCAGGCATTTCCTTTGTTTACATAAATATTATAGTCGTAGCCGAAGCGATCACCTTCACGGATGACCTTGTTCGGGTAGTTCAGGTCGTACTGAGCCTGCGGGGCAGTCTCCAGGTAAGTTCCCACCACATAGGTGTTGATGTTGTGGAAGGAAGTGGCACCGAGCAGGTCTTCCATGGTCTGGTAGTGCATACCCTTGTTGGTGGAGAGGTTGATGCCACCGTTGATGAGCATGTCCTTGTTGAGCTGCTTGCGCAGTGTGGAGGCAAGGCTTAGCGAGAGCTGGTCATCGTGGTAGGCCTGCTGGTAGTACATGGCATCGCTACCTTGTGCTGACACAGCCCTGTTGGCGAAGTAGAGACGGTCCCAGTTGACCTGTCTGTTCCCGCGCGATGATTTTAAATAGGTGTAAGCTGCTCCCCATGCTTCCAGGTTGGCTGCCGTACGGTTGTCGGCATCTGTGGGATCCCATACGTTGTAGTTGTAGCTGGGCATCACGCTATAGTAGTCGGGAGCGGGGTTCGTGGAGTTGTTGTAACTCAGGCGGGAACTGCTGTACATGGCATATTTGCCGAGCAGCGAGGTCGTGAGCTTGGTGTTGTCATCGATGTTCCAGTCCCAGGTCATCAAGGCTGCGGGCGCAAAATCCTTGATGATGCGTGAGTTACGCTTCTTTCCGTTCTGATAACCCCAGTTCGGGTTGTAGAAACGGTCGTTGGCAATCCAGTACATCTCATCGGTGGAGGCAGCCTGTGCGCCGCGCTCGGTGGGGTTACCCCATGTTACGAGCGAGATGGAATGCTTGCCGGCAACCTTCTCCACTCCGAAGTAGTAGGAGAGTGAGTTGTAGAACGTTCCGTCAACATAGGATGTCTCGGTGTTCGCCCAACGATAGGTGAGACCCATGGACCAGGCCCATCCCTTGTTGTTCAGGCCGGAGTTGTAGCCGTACATGCCGCGGATGGTGTAGTTGCGGTTGGCACCAGCCAGCGACACGCGGTGGCCTGTAGGCATGGAGGTCGGACGGAAGTTGTAATTGTTGCTGCCGCCCATGCCTGTCATGGCGAAGTTGTTGTCTTCAAAAGGCAGCGCACTCTCCATGGAACGTGTCTGGTTGTTCAGACCTCCGACAAATGAATAGCGGAACTCTCCGCGCTCTGCATCGTTGACGGGGTTGCCGTTGATGTAGATGTCGCTGTACTTGGAGTTGAATCCACGAAACTTGAAACGCACCGGACTCCAGCGGTAACCAACCTCGCTGGCGTAGGCGTTGCTGTTGGAACTGACGATGGTGACTTCCTGAGCCACGTTGTCATCTTCGCCCAACTGCGATTCTGAGAATGTGAAGGCCGACTCATCTGTGGTGACGGCGTTTAGCCCCTGTGTGTTGTCATTCTGCGCAAAGGCAAAAGTGGAACAGCATAAGGCTATCACAGCTAATTGAATCTTTTTTTGCATAGTTGTTATTTAGTAATTATTAGATTTTCATTGATATGCTTGCAAAGTAACAAATAATAGTTGGATAAAAAAAGTTTTTTTTGATGTTTTTTTGTAAAAGATGCAATTTATTCAGATTAAATTCCGATATTTGCAAAAAATTTATGAACATATGAAAAAACCGATTATTCTACTGACCATGTTGCTGTCTCTCTCGTTGACAGCATTTGCACAAGACAAGAAGTTCTCCGCGTATGGAATTGGCTTCTACAATCTTGAGAATTTGTTTGACACCTTCCATGATGAAGGGAAGAATGATTTTGAGTACCTGCCTGATGGCGGCAATCACTGGAATGACTTGAAGTATTCCCATAAGCTGCACAACATGGCTCGTGTCTTGTCAGAAATGGGTACTGACGTGCTGCCCAATATCGGCTGTGCCGCCATCGGTGTCAGCGAGGTGGAGAACGCCAGGTGCTTGACCGATCTCTGCAACCAGCCCGAACTGAAGGCCCGGAACTTCCAGTTTGTACATATCGAGGGACCGGACAAGCGTGGCGTTGACTGCGCCTTGCTCTACAGACCGGACCTCTTCACTGTCCGTGACATCAAGCTCATACCTTATGTATATGAACTTCCTGCCGACAGTGGCCGCGCTACCCGTGGCTTCTTCACGGTCAGCGGAACGATGGGAGGCGACCATGTGGCCGTGATTGTCAACCACTTGCCCAGCCGTTTTGCCGTTTCCTATTATCGAGAGCTCGGCGCGCGTCAGATAAAGGTGGTCGTGGATTCCCTTCTGAAGGATGACCCGCAGTGCAAAGTGTTCGTCATGGGCGATATGAATGATGACCCCACTGATAAGAGCATGACTGAAGGTCTGCGTGGCAAGGCCGAAATTAACGAGGTTGGCGATGGAGACCTCTATAACCCTTGGTACAATGTGCTGGAAAAACAGCGTAGGGGCACGCTGCGCTTTGATGGAAAATGGAATCTCTTCGACCAGATTCTCATGTCGCGCAATCTGCTGAACCAAAACGGACAGAAGGATTATTCTTCGCTGAAATACTGGAAATCAGATATCTTCAAGCGTGACTATCTCTTCCAGACAGAAGGTAAATACAAGACCAATCCGAAACGTACACATGCCGGTGGCGTGTGGCTTGACGGATACTCCGACCATCTGCCGGTTGTAGCCTATGTCGTGAAGCAGCAAAAATAAAGCGATGACTATGAAGAACGAAAAGATCACTATCATCGGTATCGCCGGCGGAACGGGGTCGGGAAAGACAACCGTTGTGAACAAGATTGTGGAGGCGCTGCCCCCTGATCATGTTGCAGTGGTTCCGTTGGACTCCTATTATAATGATACGACGGAGCTGACTGATGAGGAGCGCAAGGCCATCAACTTCGACCACCCCGATGCTTTCGACTGGAAGCTCTTGACCAAGCAGATCAACGACTTGCGCGAAGGGCGTGCCATCGAACAGCCCACCTATTCTTATATACTCTCCAACCGCTTGCCGGAAACTGTGCATGTGGAGCCGAAGCCTGTGATTATCATAGAAGGCATCATGACGCTCATCAACAAGAAATTGCGTGACATCATGGACCTGAAGATTTTTGTTGATACCGACTCCGATGAACGCTTGATTCGTAATATCCAGCGTGACACCATCGACCGAGGCCGTACCGTCTCCATGGTGGTTGACCGTTATCTGAAGGTGCTCAAGCCCATGCACGAACAGTTTATCGAGCCTACCAAGCGCTATGCAGACCTGATTATCCCGCAGGGTGGCGAGAACCTCCGAGGCATCGGCATCCTTTGCAAGTATATTGAGGGATTGGTTTCAAAGACAAAAATGGTAGTAAAAGAAGAAGCCTGATTACTCAGGCTCTATCTCTATCTCATGTCCTTCGTCAACGAAGGAAATATTACTCTCCGAGGGAGTGGATTCTGGTTGAACTTCAGCTTGTCCCACTTCTTCGGTTTCGTTTTGTATCTCGTTTTGTGTCTCGTTTCGTATTTCTTCTGAAGACTCCTGATTCTCTATCTGTCGGGCTTTGTTTGCCTTGTGTGTCATAAAGGCCACGATGCAGTCAGCCACACCATAGAGAATCATGCACCAGCCTAAGATAAACAGGGGAGCAGTGAAAAGCTGTTTCGGATTGATGATCATCAGGATGGCAATGATCAGGATGACCGATGGCAGCAGCCAGTAGAACCATCCGATTTCATAGAACCGAAGGGCGCGTCCGAGGCTAACATATTCATTGATGGCACCCAGAATGAGCATCGCCGCCAGTACATAGGTCAGGCCGGTTATGAACTGTGCCGGCATAACAGCTAAGATAACGCCCAAGGCAATGCTTCCCATACCGACGATGGGCAGCGTCTGTTTCTTGTCCTTGAAATAGACGGCACAGGAGATGAGGCCGGTGATGAGAAACAAGATTCCTATGCAGATGGTCAGCCACTGCACGGTCTCTTCACGATACTTGATGATGAGTGCGCCGACAACGATGGCAGTCAGGGCACGGATAATGGTGGATTGAAGTAGTTTCATGTTGCAAAAATACAAATTATTCGTAATCCGGAATCTATAATCTGTAATTATTTTCGTATTTTTGCACGAAAATAACAGACTATGACAACATTGCTATTGGTCCGACATGGCGAGACGGTGGATAATGTCCGTCAGATCATGCAGGGACAGACGCAGGGCGAACTCAATGAGAAAGGCATCGTCCAGGCGCGGGAGGTCAGTATGAAACTGAAGGATGACCCTATCGATGTCTTCATCTCCAGTGACCTGAAACGTTCCATGGATACCTGCCGCATGATTGCCGAACCCCATGGAAAGGAGATGATCACCACTCCCTTGCTTCGCGAGCGTGACTGGGGAAGCTTTACGGGTTGTTTCATTCCCGACCTAAAGGATAGGGAATGGACTGATGATATAGAGACGATGGGACAGATGAAGGAGCGTGCGCGCCGATTCTTGGAATATGTCCGTAAGAGCTTTCCTGGGAAGAGGGTGCTGGCTGTGGGACATGGCATCATCAACAAGGCTGTCCTCAGTGTTTACTACGGTAAGCCGATGCACGAGATACAAAAAATGGAGAATGCGGAAATCCGCATCCTCCAGATATAGTCGAATAAAAAACAGAATCCTTATCTTCTTCCACCGAAGGCACTGCTTCCGCTGCTTCCGGTGCTACGAGCTCCTGCATTACTGCTACCGCTGCGTACGCTTGAACCAGACCCGAAGGAACCACCGCTGCGTGAACCAGAACCAAAGGAACTGCTGCCGCGTGAACCAGAACCAAAGGAACTGCTGCCGCGTGAACCAGAACCAAAGGAACTGCTACCACTTGTTGTTGAGGAAGAGCGGCTGGGCGTGAAAGTGTTGCGAGGAGTAGAGCTTGTGCTGCTTCCAAATGAGCGGGGCTGTGTGGCCGTTGTCCGTGTACTGCTGTTACTCCCGAAGTGGCTGTTATTGCTTGTTGAACGCTGTGTACCCTTGTTCACGCCGCTCCCGAAGCTACGGTTCCCGTTGCCCTGTCCATTCTGGATGCGTCCGTTGTGATGAGACGGAGTGCTGTGATAGCCCTGTCCGTAGTTGCCACGCTGGAATCCATCGCGCATACCACTATACTGGCTGCCGGGTCGGGGACCTAAGTCACGTCCGTGGTACCAGCTGCGTCCGCCGTTTGTCCTCCAGCTGTGTCCGCCACGATAGACAGCATAGAAGTGAGGACGTCCAAAGTAGAAATAGTCGCGCTGCGGGTAGCGGATATAGATGCCGAAGTGCCAGTGGCCTGCATTCCAATAAAGCGGACGATAGAAATAGGAGGCTTCAACGAAAGTTCTGTATTGCCAGTCGAGAAGAATATAGCTGAGATCCAGGTTGCGATGCTCCCAGTAGATGCCAAAGAGATCATCCTGTGTGCTAATACTCATGAGGTAGTCGAGGTTAATCTCATAAGCAGCCTCGTACTGTTCTTCCGTCATGTTCAGTTCATATGCCATCTTGTCTGTCAGGAAGAGAGCCTGACGGCGAGCCTGTTCGTAACTCATGGCGTTGGCCGATACTGCAAAAGTGAGCAGTGCTGTGAGGGCGATGATAAACTTTTTCATAATCGTATTCTTTGAATGGTTCTTTATTTTGTTCTTAATCTCTTTGTGAACTTTTTCATTGATTCACGCTGCAAAGATACGATAAGATTCCATACCATGGAAGGGATTTTCCCTAAAGAAAGAGAGGGATTTCCCTAAAGATGCAATATTTGTTCCTCGCGTACGTTATTATTATAAATTACGAGATAGAATGAATCGGAAATCACTCGTTATATGGCTGTCGTTGAGCGTGCTGACATGCTCGGCGCAGGTTCCCTATTGGTTCGACAACGATGAACCCTCAAAGTTGGAGCCTCTGAAAGGACTGGAGTACCGGACGGAGCTTCAGGCTACGGGCTCTCATGGCAAGACCCCGCTCTGGCTCAATGCCAACAAGCAGGGACTCAGTTCTTTGGAGCGTTATAATGGCTATTTGCGTGGTGCCGTCATCCGCCCTTTGCAGACAGATTCCATCCGTCGTTGGGGAGTTGGCTATGGCGTGGATGTCGCTGTGCCCTATCATTTTACCAGTAAGGTGGTCGTCCAGCAAGCCTTTGCTGAGGCTCGTTGGTTGCATGGTGTGCTGAGTGTGGGAGCCAAGGAGTATCCCATGGAACTGAAGAACAATGCGCTGAGCAGTGGCTCGCAGACGTTAGGCATCAATGCACGTCCTGTCCCGCAGGTGCGACTGGCACTGGGCGACTACTGGACCATTCCCTATACCAAGGGATGGCTGCACATGAAGGGTCACATCGCCTATGGCCGCATGACCGATGAGGGCTGGCAGCATGACTTTACCCGTAAGCAGTCGAAATATGCCGACGGCTTGCTCTATCACAGCAAAGCCGGCTACCTGAAGCTCAGCAACGAGGAACGCTTCTTCCCCCTCTCCTTGGAGGTGGGCTTGGAGATGGCCGCACAGTTTAACGGTACGGCCTACAGCGATGTCATGAACGGAACGCTGACCCCCATGAAGGGCAGCGGCCTGCTGAAAGGAATGTGGCATGCCTTCTTTCCCGCTGGTTCTGAAACATCGGAAACTACCTACAAGAATGTGGAGGGCAACCAGTTGGGCAGTTGGATGATGCGTGTGAACTACGATGCTGACGAGTGGCGGTTGGGCTTCTATGCAGACCGTTTCTTTGAAGACCATTCCGCCATGCTCGGTGTTGACTACGATGGTTACGGCTCTGGTGACGAGTGGGAGGTGAAGAAAGACAGGCGCTACCTGTTCTACGACCTGAAGGATATCATGCTCGGACTGGAGTTCAACCTGAAGTATGACCGTTGGATCAACGACATCGTGGTGGAATATCTCTACTCGCAGTACCAGAGCGGTCCCGTCTATCATGATCATAACAGAACCATTGCCGACCATGTTGGTGGTAACGATGACTATTATAACCACAAGATTTATCCGGGATGGCAGCATTGGGGACAGGTCATCGGTAACCCGCTCTACCGTTCTCCTATCTACAATGAGAATGGAAAGATCTATATTGAGAACAGTCGCATGATGGCACTGCACCTTGGTATCGACGGCCGTCCGCTGGAACATTTCCAGTATCGCGTGCTTGCCACCTATCAGGAGGGACTTGGCACCTATGATCAGCCTTACCTGAAGAAACATCATAATGCCAGCTTCATGGTGGAAGGCCGCTATAGTTTCCCCCAGAACTGGACACTCAAGGGAGCCTATGCCATGGACTTCGGACATATCCTCGGTCATAATGCCGGCTTTCAGTTAACATTGTCAAAAAGCGGAATACTCAAATGAAGAAATCAAGACTCTATACAGCACTCCTCTCCCTGTCGCTGACGGCAACAACGTTTGTGGCCTGTGGCGTTGACTTGGAAACCTCCGGCAACGGCGACCTTGACGGTCTCTGGCACATGACGGCCGTAGATACCATTGCCACGGGAGGTGTAAAGGACTTGTCGAAGACAAAGCTTTTCTGGGCTTTCCAGAAAGACTTGTTGGATATTCATGATGCAGACAGCATGAAGTATCATTACCTGCTGCGCTTCCATCATGCCGGGGCATTGCTCCTTGTGAACCAGCCTCACTTCTATGACCGTCTGAATCCGCAGGGTGATGTACCCATGACTGATTCAACCGAATTGAAGCCTTTCGGCATCAATCATCTGGAAGAGCGGTTCACGGTGCTGCATCTGGGTTCCGGTTCCATGATGCTCAGCACGGACTCTCTGATTATTTCGTTCAAAAAGCTATGATGCTTTCATAGCCTTCTTTCGCATATCAAGATAGAGGTGGAAGATGGTGTAGATAACAATGTCTGTTATCACGATGATGGTTGTATGGATTCCCATCAGATAGTACATCGGGAAGTTCACCGCAGCGAAAAGCAAGGCCAGCGTCAGGATGACTATCAGTGCCTTGTGTTGGCTTAGCCCTATAGCCATCAGCTTGTGATGGATGTGGTTCTTGTCCGGCTGGAATATTCCCTGATGCTTGCGCCAACGGAAGAAGATAAGCCTGACTACGTCGAACACCGGCACGATAAGCAGCGTGTAGGCCAACAGCAGACTGTCAGACTGGAATGGCTTCACGTTGGGGTTGTCCATGGCAAACTTGATGGCGAGGAAGCCCAGCACGAAGCCTAAGGTCAGGCTGCCCGAATCTCCCATGAAGATCTTCTGTCCTTTCTCCGGGTCTCCCCATATATTATAATAAAGGTAGGGGATGAGCACGCCCATTAGGGCGGCAATCATCATGCAGTAGATTCCCAAGTCCTCCCGGTAGAAGCAGAAGAGAAAACCTCCTAATGACAGGAAGGTCAGGCTGGCCGAGAGACCGTCGATGCCATCGATGAGGTTAATGGCATTGTCGATAAACACGATGGTAAACACCGTCAGGGGCATACCTATCCACATGGGCACCTCATAGATTCCCAGAAATCCATAGAGGTTGTTGATGTACAGTCCTGAGATGGGGAGCAGTGAGGCTGCTATAATCTGCACCAAAAACTTCTTCGTGGCATCCAGGCCGATGAGGTCGTCAATGAATCCCACTCCATATATCAGCAGCAGACTGATAAAAAATGTCAATGACCATTGGCTCAGCGTAATCTTCTCTTCGCCCGTTACACTCTGGAAGACCAGGATGGCCAGGAGAAAGGCCAGCAGCATGCTCGGCATAAAGCTGATGCCGCCCAGTCGGGGAATGGCGTTCTTGTGCACCTTCCTGCTGTTGGGAATGTCAAAGAGGTCGCGCTTCTGGCAAAAGCTGTTAATCTGCGGAATGATGAAGAAACCACAGACTACGCTGATAATGAATGAGCCAATTATATAGAATAATGTCATGTCCATATTAGATTTTCATTTATTCTAATAACTAATGAATGTGTTAAATATTGTCTTTATGAGAAACAATTTTAGCGTGAAAGTTGCGTTCTCATAATATGAAGAGTAATATTTCCCGTTTCCTGACGGCAGCGTTTCTGTGCTGCATCTCCATTTATGTAACTGCAGCCGATTATCTGTTTGATAACGGCCGTTCGTCCTATACCATTATTGTGGATGCCAATGCCTCCAAGACAGAGCAGACGGCAGCCAGGGAACTGCAGTCATATATCAAGAAGGTCAGCGGCGTTGCGCTACCCGTTTCCAACAACTTGAATGCGGCGGGTGCCTGCATCCTTGTGGGGTATAACAGCCGTGTTGCCGCCCTGACGGGTGCTACTCAGCCTGCTGCTGATGATGAAGGCTTCCGCTGGCAGACCATCGGCACCAACTTACTCATCTATGGTGGCAGTCATCGTGGTACGATGTATGGTGTGTTTGCATTCTTGGAAAAAGAACTCGGCGTACATTGGCTGACCAGTAGCGTGACGCATACACCGCGCACGTCAAGCTATGAGCTTCGTCCCATGAACCATGCAGAGCAGCCGGTGATTCAAAGTCGTCTGGATTTCTGCTACGATGCCTTGCGTCACTATGACTGGAGTGCCCATCATCTGCTCAACTCGCACTATGGGCTGGCCGATGGCGCTTACGGAAAGGCGTTGGCTTATTGGGGCATCCATACATTTGAACAGCTTATCGCGCCTGCACAATACTTCTCTACCCACCCTGAATACTTCAGCGTCTATAAGGGACAGCGTTCCGACAAGGCGCAGCTCTGCCTGAGCAATGCCGCCATGTGCAGGGAACTTATCAAGAACCTGAAAGAGATTATTCGCACGAAGCCCGGCTACTGGTGCTACGATGTTTCTCAGAACGACAACCGTCACCCTTGTGAGTGTCGTGCCTGTCAGCGACTGGTCAGGAAGTACGGCGGACAGTCAGGAGCCATGCTGTGGTTCGTCAACAAGGTTGCCGCAGAGGTGAAGAAGGAGTTTCCGGAGGTGTTGATAGGGACGTTTGCCTATCAATATACCCGACAGGCCCCGAAGAGCAACATCCGTCCTGCTGATAATGTGGTCATCCGTCTCTGTAATATTGAATGCTGCATGGCCCATCCTTTGGAACAGTGTGAGCAGAACCGCAGCTTCCTGAACGACATGAACGACTGGCGCCGCATAGCCCGCCGCATCTACATCTGGGACTATACGACAGGCTTTAGGAATTATTTGCTTCCGTTTCCCAACTTCAAGACGCTTGCTGCCAACTATCAATATTTCAAGAACTCCAATGTCATCGGCGTGATGGAGGAGGGTGCCCACGATGCTCCCTGGTCGGAGTTCTCCGAACTGAAACAGTGGATGATAGCCAAGCTGCTGTGGAATCCCTATCAGGACACCGACTCTCTGGCTCAGGTCTTCATCAATGCCTATTATGGCAAGGCTGCATCACAGGTCTTTCAGTACTACCAGCTTTGCCAGCGTCAGGTGACACCCGACAGGCATTTCTCCGTTAAGTTAGACTGGAAGAGTCCCATCTTCACCGACCCGTTCATCGTTGAGGGTCAGTCTGTCTTAAAGAAGGCCACCGCCGCCGTGGCTGGTGATGCTGACATGCGCAAGCGTGTTGACCGCCTCTCTGCCCAACTGCTCTATCTGAAGTTCAGGCGCAGTCCTGCGGTATCATCTGCAGACGGTACCCTAAAAGAACTTCGGCAGATTGTCAAGTCGGATAGTACTGTCCTTGCCGAGTTCGGCTATACCATTGATAAAATGTTAAAGGATACGGGCTACCACTGACTGGCAAGGCTTTCTCTCCTGCTTTTTGTTGTTGTTTTGCTTTTCAGTATTAGAAAGATAATTTCTTTCTTTTCGGGTATCCGTAGAAGAATCCGAACTTCTTCCAGAAGCCCACATGGCTTCTGATGAAGATTATAGCATATTTGGAATTAGAGCGGGCACGGCGTGTGCCGGCATAACGGATAGAGGCTTTGGGATAATAGACAATCTCGAAGCCTTGCTGTCTGATTCTGGCACACCAGTCCACATCCTCCGCATACATAAAGAATGTTTCATCCAATCCTCCCGTTGCTTCGTACGCCTTTCGTGATACCATGATAAAAGCACCGATGAGCCAGTCAACGGTTTGAACGCTGTTATAGTTAATATTGGTGTCAAGAATGCTGATCTTGCGTCCAAGAACTCTCTTGGTCTGCCGCCAGATAAACCGTGGCAGGGATACATACGGGCGTGCCGTGTCCTGGATGTTGCCGTCTGCATCCTTCATCTGTGGGGCAATGGCACCAATCTCCGGATGCTTGTCCATGAAGTCTATCATGCCGGAGAGTGAGGTCTCAATAATGCAGTCGGAGTTCATGATGGCCATATAGCGTCCCGTGGCAACCTTCAGTCCCTCGTTCATGGCATAGGCAAAGCCGCCGTTGCGCTCGTTGAAGATCCACCTGACATGAGCATCAGTATTGTCTATCTTGTTTCTTTCCTCATTTCCATAGCAGGAGTTAGAGGAAACAATGACTTCATAGGGTATATTGATATTGGCCTTGAGGGAATCGGTGCATTTCCTGATTTCCTCAATGCTATGGTATTCAACGATGATAAAAGACAAGCTGATGTCCATGTATCTTTTGTTCTCTTTAATAAGATAACGGCGCTTCAGGCGTGTTATTGTGTTGCTAATGAATTATCAGTTGGGAGTATGTCGTATTCAAATAGTCTTCTGTGGCAGACTTGTATTTCTTCCACAGACTGGCAGCCTTTTCAGACTTCAGACGAATGTCTTCCGGGGTTAGCGACCTGACGAGTTCAACAAGGCTCTCCAGCGTTTCCTCGATGCCGTAGCCGAAGCCGTTCTCCCTGACCTTATCGGCAATGATGATGCCGTTGGTCGTGATGAGAGGTTTGCCAACGAACATCGCCTCATAGTATTTGTTGGGTGCGGCAAAGAAGTGGTTGGGGGTCTGCTTGGAATACATGGCATAGATAAGGTCGGAGTTATACATGATGCGCAGGCCGTCGGCATAGGCCACCTTTCCGTAGTAGTGGATGTGGGGACTGTCTTTGTGCTGCTCTAAAAGAGTCAGAGTGTCTTTGTCTCCATATCCGGCAATATTCAGATTGTAAAAGCCTTGTGCAGCCCCTTCAATCAATTCCGCCAGACATCTGTTAGAGGCGAATCCGCCCACATATACAAGGGTTGGCAGGGATTGGCTTTCAGGGAACTGGTAAGCAGCATCTTCATACAGAAACTCCGAACTGGAGAAGGAGGGGATGTTCTGCAAAACGCTGTAGCGTCCCTCTATGTCATAGGGAATCTGCTTGATGCGCTCAGGCTCGCAGATGATGAAGTGGTCGGCCTTCTTCACACTCAGCCATTCCATAAACGAGAAAGCCATGAGGACAATCTTCCCCTGATTGTTGAGCGTGTCGGATATCCAGTCGAAGATATCAAAGAGCACATAGTTCTTCCTCCTGCTCAGCATCTTATAGACAACGGCAGGGAAAGCCGCGTCAAGGTCACAGGCATGGATTCTCAGGTCCTCCTTAAAAGAGAACAGGGTCTTCAGGATAAACCACATCCATTTCAGTCTGTCGATAATGGCACCAACGCCTCCTTGATTGTATTTGCTTTTCGCAGGACAGTAAATAGTGTTGGGAAGCCGCTCGGAGTTGCCGAGGCGGTCCCATGCGATAATCCTGTAGTCAACGCCCTTGCGCTGGAAGAAGTCCAGATACTTCTTGGCGCGTGAGTCGGAGATGATGTCGTTGCAACGTATGAGTACAATCATGGTCTCAGATAGTTTACGATTCGTTCGCAGGCGTGGCCGTCACCATAGGGATTGACGGCTTGGCTCATCTTGTTATAGGCTTCCTCGTCATCAAGCAGGGTGCTGACCTCGCTGACAATCAGGTCGTGGTTGGTTCCCACCAGATGTACGGTCCCGCTCTCCAAAGCTTCTGGTCGCTCGGTGGTGTCACGCATCACGAGGACGGGCTTACCCAGTCCGGGCGCTTCCTCCTGTATGCCGCCGCTATCGGTAAGCACCACGGTACTCTTTTCCATCAGATAGACAAACTCCAGGTACTGGAGCGGTTCAATGAAGAAGAAGTTGTGGGCCTCACCCCGGCCCTCTCCAAGGGGCGAGGGCGTATGGTGCTGGATAACCTCATCGCCAAAGACCTGGGCGATGGGCTTGCGCACATTCGGATTGAGGTGCATGGGATAGACGAAGTCCACGTCAGGATATTTCTCGCTCAAATCCTTCATGGCCGTTACCATATTGATGAACCCTTCACCGAAGTTCTCGCGGCGATGACCAGTGATTAAGACTAGCTTCTTACCACTATCAAGACGTTTTACGTCATAACCAGCCTCAGCAAGCACATTCACTTGTTCATTTGCAAGGGCTTTGTCGCTCTTAAGCTTATCTACTACCATGTGGAGGGCATCGATGACGGTATTGCCAGTCACCAGAATCTCTCCGTGGGCTTTCTCTTCCAGCAGGTTCTGCTTGGAAAGCGGGGTGGGAGAGAAATTGTAGGAGGCGATTCGCCCCGTAATCTGGCGGTTCATTTCTTCCGGCCAGGGACTATAGATGTTGTGGGTGCGCAGCCCTGCCTCCACATGTCCGACGGGTATCTGCTGGTAGAAGGCTGCCAGGGCTGCGGCCGTACTGGTTGTGGTGTCTCCATGTACCAGCACAATGTCTGGCTGCGCCTCTTTCAGTACGTCACGCATGCCTGTCAGCACGCGGGCTGTCACGTCATAGAGGTCCTGACCCTGCTTCATGATGTTCAGGTCGTAGTCGGGCTGTATGTCAAAGATGCGCAACACTTGGTCGAGCATCTCGCGGTGCTGACCCGTCACGCAAACCTTTGTCTCAAAGTGGGTGTTGTCTTTTTGAAAGGCTTTCACCAGTGGAGCCATCTTGATGGCTTCCGGCCGGGTGCCGAAGACTAATAGTATCTTTTTCATATAGATGTGCTTAGAATTCCTTGATGGCTTCTGCCAGGGCGTTGATGTAGCCGTGTCCATACTGAAGGTCGGGTTCCATGTAATTGCCCTCGCCCCATTCGTTCCACGACTTGAGAATGATAATCTGTTCCTCTTCCGGCTTGTCTTTTACCATGTCAAGAGCCTGCATGGCAAGCTGCTTGAAGTATTTGGGGGCCGGGTTGGTCATGACAAGCCCTTTGGATCCCGAGCGGGGCGTGTGGTCCCAGTTCGGGATAATCACGGGGATGACGTTATTCTTCCTGCAATCCTCATTGAGCATGTGCTTGATGGCATCCTTGTATTCATAGATCATGGGGATGTGCAGGTACTTCCTGCAGACGGTCAGGAGGGCTTTCTTGAGGTTGTTCTCCTTGTGGTAGATATTGAGGTGGTCAACATTATGCACGGCATCGAAGCCCATTGCCAGTAGCTCTTCCCTATGCTCGCTGTTGAAGTCCGTCGTGACGAAATAAAAGCCCTCTAGCCCGTTCTTCTGTGCCAGGCTCCGCCAGGTCTTGATGAAAGTGGACACGTCCTTGAAGTGCAATGCGTCATAGACGATGTAGAAAGGCTTTCCGTCAACCTTCACATAACGCTCGTCCTTGAAGGCTGGCAGCAGATGGTGGAAATGTTCCGTATAGTCCTTCACGCCGGGGTAGAGCTGTTCGATGAGGAGCTTGTCCTTTCCGGGATTCTTGGGGTCCCACAGTTTCTTGTACCAGGAATGGTTAGCCCAGCAGAGGCAGAACGGGAAGTCGGGCTTGCCTGTGGCAACGACCTCCTCGAAGGGACGCTGCATCAACTGCCTGCCGTTGCCGAACCAATATTCATAATAGCAAAAGGCTTCAATGCCTGCTTCGCGGGCCAGCTTGGCCTGTTCCTCCCTGACCTCTGGCATGCGCAGGTCGTAGAAGCCAAGGTCGGCAGGAATATGCGGCTGGTTGTGCCCGGGGAACAGCTTGCGTGCCCGTGCCACGTTGGTCCACTCCGTGAAACCCTTTCCCCACCATTCGTCGTTCTCCGGGAAGGGATGGTACTGGGGAAGGTAGTATGCAAATATTCTTGGTTTTATTTTCATATGCTTCGTGCTCATATACATGCAAAGGTAGTTATTTTTTCTTGATTATTGTCTTCTGACAATTGTATTATAGTATTAATTAACAATTCCATATAATCTGGAGCCCATCAGCTTCTGAAGTTTGTGAATTATTCTTACAAAATCTTGTTCAACTTTTTGGGCAATCTAGAAAAAAGGGAGTCAAGGAGTCAAGGAGACAAGTAGTCAAGACGATAGTTTTTGTCCTGTTTTTCTCCTTGGCTCCTTGTCTTCTTGGCTCCTTGACTCCTTAATTTGCAATACCAAAGCTCTTCCGGGCTATAGTCAAAGCCTTTCTATGCTAAACCCAAACCTTTTCCACGCTAAAGGCAGTCCTATTAGCCCGGAAAAGGTCTCCTTTCAGCGTAAGAAAGGATTGGGTTCAGGGTAATAAAGGTTTGGGTTCAGGGTAACAAACATATGCTTCTACAAAATCGCCCTTGCGCTCTTTCAAAACCGATGCCGACATCCCCCAAACGCAAAAGGAGCCCTTTTGCCTTGCAAAAGAGCCCCTTTGGGTTATCATATAAAAGGATATATTTCTAACCGCTTGATAATCAGCGTGTTGAACATTCGAAATACTCGCATTTTTGCGCACCACTCATCACTCAGTTGAAAATATTCGAGTTATGAGGGCCTAAAACTCCGAATTTTCTTTACAAACCATGTATCGCCGTGTTGAGCCATTCCATGCGCTGGTTGAACCATTGCTTGAGTTGCTGCACCTCGTTCTGGTAGTTTCCCCAGATGCTTGTATTCGGCCAGCTGTAGGTATAGAAGATGCCCCAGCGGTTGTTGTTTTCCTCCACGGAGTAGCGCAGATAGACCGCACTCTCGTTGATGTTGTTGAGCATTTCTTCGCGATGGCTGTAGAAGTAGTCGAAGCGTTCCTTGACCTTGTTTACGAAGGCAGGGTCTTGGAACAGTCTCATGTACCAGGATATATTTTTGACGTAGAATCCTTCCGGCGAATGGTTGGCGTAGTTGACATTGCCGAAGGCGATATCGTAGTCCCAGAGTGGCCCCATCTTCAGCTTGCCGCCCCGTTCCAAATTCATGTATGTGCTGGAGTAGAAGGCATCGTTGTTTTTGGCAATCTCAGAGATAATATAGTAATCTACAAATGAATCCATGTCAAACACTTTCTGCCATCCTTCGATAGGATCCCTGAAGAATGCACTGTAGAGGATGTTGTCGGCATTTGTAAGGAAGTCTTTCAGATAGTCGATGTCTTCCTGAGTCAGATTATCGCTGGGCTCTTTGATAACAACAGGCTGGTACAAGTGGGCAATGCTGAAGAAAACATCTGGTTCAGCTGCGCGAGCGTCCATTTCCATCAGGAATCCATCATCGCCAACTTTCACAAAATTCTTGCCTGTCTTGATTTGCTCACAGAGCTGGTAGGTGCCGGTGTAGCGCCCGTTGAGCATCACTTCCACAAAGTGGCTGCCAGGCGTATAGCCGAGGTTACTCATCTTGCCCATGAAGAATACCAGCTCGTTACGAAGCTGTGTCTTGTCAGTATAGTTGGCCAGTAGCGTCCACGTCTTGCTGGGTGATTCGCCCAACAGTGACACTTTCTCAGGGAATTTCAGCTTGTAGGGCTTCTTGTCAAACAGATTCCAGGTAGAATTTCCGCGTCCCCTGATTTGCACGTCAGAGGTGAATACATCGCCAGGTCCGCGGGTTACCACGTCTTCTTCCAGCCTTATATGTGCGTTCACATATACTTCATGCGAGGTGATATCCTTGCCGTCTTCCGTTTCTATCCACATCACGGGCAGGCCTGTAAAGGCATATACCCGCATGGAATAGGTCTTGGCTATGCCCTGCGACCATACTTGCAGCTCCACGGGCTTGGAGAAGTCATGACGGCTTTGCCCGTTGAAAGCTTTCGTGCCGTCAATCAGCATGCTGTCGCCCTCGAACTCGAAGACGGGAATAAGCATCTTGTTTTCCACGATATGGGGGATGCGGCATTCCACAGTACTGTCGCCGATGATGTTTGCCGTGACACTCTGGATGAGCTGAGAGGGATTCTGCGATGCATAGAAGGCCCATGAAAGCAAGCGCGGAATGACCACGTCTGTCTCCATCTTGAAGCGGAAAGTTGTGCCGTCAACCATCACAAAGGTGACGGAACCGTCTTGCATGCTCACGCTTTGGAAGAAGGCATCGCCGTCTTGTCCGCTGAGGCCCTGTGCGGTCATACCTGTGCTTTGCCAGGTTGTGCCGCCGTCCAAGGAAGTCTCCCATTCGTAACTCTCAGCATTGATGCGAACCTGGGGAGTAATGCCGGCTGCTCCCGTCTCGCCTCTTGAGGTCTGTCCTGTAGATAGCCAGGTGGTTCCGCCGTCGTAGGAAAGTTCCCATTCCAACGAAGTAGGATTGATTCGCATCATTGCAGGAATGGCATCCTTACCGTCTGCTCCATCCTTACCGTCTCGGCCGTCACGCCCATCGCGACCGTCAGCTCCACGCTGGCCAAGTGCCAGTACCCCCGTGCTGTTCCATGTCACTCCACCATCGAAGGACACTTCCCAGATGAAAGATTCTCCATTGATTCGCATGAGTGGAGAAATTCCGTCAGTGCCGTCTCTTCCGTCTTGTCCATCTCTTCCAAGGGCGGTTACACTGGTATCGTTCCATGTGATGCCACCGTCAAGGGAAATTTCCCAATGATAGTTGGCTGGCTGAATTCTGACAATAGGAGCAATGCCATCCTGTCCTTTCTCACCATCCTTACCATTGGCTCCATCACGTCCATTCTGGCCATCTCTTCCATTGGCTCCATTATAGAGATTGATAGCGGTGTTATCAGAGAAGGTTATGACCCAACCTCCATTTCCGCTTTGCAGCGGTGTGACCCCTTTGACAATCTTTCCGTCATCATAGGCGGCCTGAAGTGCTCGGATAGCATTCTGAAGGTCGAGTATCTGACTCTCAATCCTGTCTAACCTCTCGTTTACCCCGTCTAAACTGCTGCATGAACAGAATGCAATCAGCGTAATCAGTATAAACTGTAATATCCTCATTCTCATTTTGATGTTGATTATTATTGAACACATATTTGTTTTCTATCTTGTAACCTGGAAAGGCCGCTCAACGGCATTTATCACGCACTGGTGACAGATGGGGCGGTTGTCGTCGGTGACAGGTTCGGGGAGAAAGTCTTGGGGAGAGAGGTCGGGGATGTCAAGCTGCGAACGGTCGTTCTGAACCGTGATGCCATAGACGGGTGCAAAGAGCGACTGTACGACGGTGCAGGCTGCCAGGTAGCGTCCGATGCATGCATTGAGATGCCATCCGTCGCGTGTCAGTTGACTCGCGGAGTTGAGCGAGGTGTTGCGCGCGTTCTGGATGGTGGTTCCGACAGGGATGATGACATCAATGCCGTCATACTTACTCATAATCTGTGTTGCCAGGGCAATCAATGACCAGCGCTCATAGTTGGAGTAGTCAGTTACATAGATGTCGTTGTAGGACCAGGCCATCTGCCATGCCAACGTGACATTGGGGTTGGTACAGTGTTGTCGGATCTGGTCTATCAACTGGCGGAGCCAGGGGTTGAACGTGTCGTAGTTAATGGAAAGCTCTGAATACTGCATGAGCGTGATGACATCCCAGTCCTGTGCAAGAATCTCGGACAGAGAACCTTGTTCTACGGCCATTCGTCCCCCTCCGCGGTAGGTCAGTTCCACGGTCTCACTGCTTTCTGCCACCTCGCACCAGTGCTGCAGGGAGGCGGCAGAGTGGGTTGCAAAGTAGGCGGAGTATGTCGCAGGGTCAACGCCCAGGCTTTCCATGATGGCGGGCACATAGTACATGGCGTCCTCGGCAAAGCTGTTTCCAATGGCCAGTACGCGCAGTCGTCCCTGTCCCTCCGGCAGGGGGTGGTTCTGGATATAGGGTTCAACGGGAATAATCAGGTTGTCATCATCCTTGCAGGCACTCAGGGAAAGGCTGCACAGAAGAGTCAGGCAGCCGACTACCATATATCTGACAATTGCTCTTTTCATCTCTTTCGTGTATTAACTGATTTCTTTAATGACCCGTGCGGGATTGCCGGCCACAAGGGTGTAAGGCGGAACATCGTGCGTGACGACGGCATTGGCACCGATGATGGCACCGCGTCCGATGGTCACCCCCGGCATGATGCAGACCATCTCGCCTATCCATACGTTTTCTTCAATCACGACAGGGCCTTTGCTTGCCAGCGGCCGCGTGTTAGGACGCATATCCAACAGGCTCCTTTCAGAGGCTCCGTGGGCATTGTCGGTAATGAAGACCTTGCGCCCCATGCGTACGTTGTCCTTGATGGTGATGCCATTGATGCAGGAAATGTGGCTGTGGTCACCGATGTTGACATAGTTGCCGATCTTGACACTGGGCGTAAAGTGCTGATCCTGATACTGGTCATACACCTCAAAGACAAGCCCGCGGCCCATGGTGACATGATCGCCAATCTCTACATGCTTCCCGCCATTCAGGATGATGAACTTGCCGAAGTAGCAGCCCTTGCCGCAGGAACGGAACTCATACTTGATCCATTCGGAATAGACGCGCCGGATGAAGCGGCAGGGCAGGGCGGCAATCCGCGGCGGGCAGATGGTATGTAACAACTTGAATATCATATTTTCTGAAGATAGAATTTCCAAAGACAAAACATACGGCTCACATGGGCCAGGGCGATGAAGCCAACGATAGACCAGCAGACACTCTCAGGCGCATAGCCTAAACTGAGGAACAGGCATCCGGCTGGCAGACAGAGAATGGTGATGGTCTCCACAATCAGATGGTATTGCTTGACACAGCCCACGGCGTGCATGATGATGGTGATGGGCATGCCTACCATGAGCAGGGCTGCAACGATAATCATCAGCTGTGAGAAGATGACGGTCATGCCGTCCGCATCACCCAGCCATATCCTGAGAATCTCGGGCATCCAGATTTCCAGCGGGACAATGACGATACCCAACAGTCCGATCAATGCCAGCGTGGACAATATGAAGAGACGGTTGAGAACTTTGTAGTTCCCATTGGAGTAGTTCATCACCATCTGGGGCCTCACGGCCATGATGACGTTGTTGCCTACGCTGCTGATGGCATTGTATATCTGCAATGCAACGGCAAAGGCAGCATTCGCCACGGGACCGACAAAGACGTTCAGTGAGAGCATGTTGCCCTGGAACATCAGGGCGGCAGCGATGCTTCCGTAGATAGTCCAGCCGGAGAAGGACAACACCTGACGGTAGAGTTTCTTGTCTGTTACCCGCTGGTAGAAGATGCCGTTGATCCGCCGGTTGACGTAAACCATATAGAACACATAGCCGAACAGGTTGGAGACAATCAGCATCACGGCGTAGAAGATCATCCTGTCGCCAGGCACGACGAACAGCAATAGCGCGGCTGCCAGGTTGATGACTCCTTCAGCTACTGTTACCAAGGCAAACACATTCATCCGTTCAAAGGCCAGTACGACGGCCAGGTAAGGAACCTGCAGCAAGGTCAGAATGAAGTTGACAACCGAGAGCTGATAGACGACGAGCATGGCGGTATAGCGTGGGGCGGGACAGTTCATCTGCGTACAGACAAACCACAGCCCTACGGTCTCCATGCCTAAAAATATAAGGAATGAGAGCTCACGGCTTAGCTTTACGCTGACACTGAAGGAATCGCGTGCTCCCTTGATGTCGTCTTTCCCCATGGCCATGGAGATGAAGCGTTGGGTGGAGGTGGCCAGGATGGACTTCAGGCAGATGACAATCTGCACCAGTCCTATGGCGGCGTTCAGGATGCCGTAGTCTTCAATCCCCAAACCGGCACGCAGATACCTGACGGCCACCAGACTGATCACCATCAGCAGGACCATGCGCAGGAACAGTAGCACGGTGTTCTTGGCTACTCTCTTTTCATTGGGGTTGGAGATGGATAGCTTCATTTGACTTCAGGCAGGAAGAATGTTACACCATACATGTCTCTCAGGGAGAAGTTGATGAGGATGAAGGTAATCAATAGCAAGATAATGACACCGCACCACTTGGGCTGGAGTGTGTAGATGACGGCGGGAACCAATACAATGGTGATGGCGCGATACATGGACCCCATGCGCTCTCCAATCACGGGAATGAAAGAAAAGACGGCATAAGATATCAGTGCTGCTGCCAGTATCTTCAGCATGATGGGGAAGTAGCGGAATTTCTCCGTAAGGACATCGGCGTAGTAAAGCAGGTAGTAGAAGATCATGACCATCATCAGGTGTAGCGGACCGAAGATGTTCAGACTGGCCATGCCCATCGTTCCCTTTTCTTCAATTTCACGATAGACGGCAATCTTGTTGCCGATATAAGGAATCTCTGACGCGAAGTCCAAGCCAAGGTTGAGACCGGCAAATGCGAAGGAGAAGAGCACCGACAATGCCAGCGTCATCTTCCATTTGCGCCCCAGGGGCTTGTTGCCCAAGAAAAGCAAGGGCAACAGGATGATGCCGGACATGTGGAAGCAGCTGCCTATGATAATCCATAGAAGTGCCATCCACCGCTTGCCGTCGGCAATGCAGGGCACTGCCATCAGCATACAGGCTGACAATACGCCGGCACGAATTTGACAGGTCTCATGCAACCCATAATAGAAGCTGATATACATGAACACTATCAGCAGCCAGGAGTCGCTGTACTTGCGGAAAGCAACGAATTTAAGGCCTACTCCCAACAGCGCATACACCAAAAACAAGGAATGGACATCATCGGTAATGGAGTTGAATGCCTGGGCAATGATGATAAAGGTGAACTCCACGGAATCCAACGCATTGTCGCCGTAAGGATTGAAGAAGGTGTATTCGTAGTTGGCAGAGTCAGGGTCAAGCCCCACTTCCCTGGTGCCGGCCATGATGATGAGCAGGGCACAGGTTCCCCAGTATATCAGTTTCCTGTGGTTCGATGGGATGTAGTCCTCAAAGAAAACCAGGATACCATACAGTGCATATAATACACAGAGGGAGAATACCAGGAACATGGCGCTATGTAAGCTTTAAAGGAAATTGATCAGATATTTTCTGCAAACTGTGACACAGGTGACAAAAGTTGTTAAGAACATGATGGTCAGGACAAAGATCATGCGCTTCGGCTCAGATGGCTTGATAGGAACGGAGGCTCCCTTGATGATGGTGAAGGCGGGCGTACGCTCCTGCACCTTGGCCTTGGCCTGCTGCAGCTGGGTGCTCACCAAGCTGTAGCTGTTGAACTTCAGTTGCATGTCGTTTTCCAGATCATCGCGCTTGGAACGGAAACTCTCCAGGATGACATCGGTGTTGGCATCGGCATAGCTGCCGTAGCGCTGACGAGCGAGCTCGTATTCGTGCTTGGCCTCGGCCGTGAGCTTTTGGTAATATTCTAGGTCGATGCGTGCCTTGTTGGTACGATATTCGGTGATGAACTCTTGCAGATGCCTACTTACAGAGTCGGCTAATTGCTTGCAGATAAGCGGATCCTGATCTTTTACACTAATGGTGATGACACCGGTCTTCTTATCAACACTCAAACCGATGTTAGCGCGGATGGCTCCGGCGATGCCGTCTTGCACTTTGTTGAACATATAAGGGTCTGCCTTTCCTTTGCCCTTGGGCGTGCTCTCCTCTTCTTCGGGAAGAAGACTCTTCAACCATTTGATGGGATAGCTCCAGAGGCTGGACTTAGTGTGGTCCTTCAGATAGTTGTAATAGGTGGTCTTGATGTCGCCATCTACGTTTGTTACACGGACATTGAACAGCCGCGCCACAAAACCGTTGTCTTCCATCAGGTCGGGATAGAGCAGGGGAGTGATGGCGTCTGAAGATTCCATGTTTGACAGGTCTATGCCGAAAGAAGAGGCCAGTGAACCCAGGGTTCCTGAACTCATGGAATTTTCCATCTCCGGCGCCAGCTTGCTATTGGTACTATAGTAGCGGGGAATGCCCAAAATGTAGATACATGACAAAACAAAGGCGATGGGCAACACCTTGTAAAACGTCTTGCGACGTTCCTTGATAATCTTGAAAATTTCCCTCAGGTCAATGACCTTCCCATTCTTATTCTGATTTTCCATAATTACTTAAGAATATTCGCAATCGACGCTACCATTGTTGCAATAGATGCGGCACTGGTACCGATGGCGAGCGTTTCACCCAATGAACGGTCGTTCTTCGGCTTGCTGGGCACGACAATCTCGCAACCGGGCCTTACCTTCGCATTGTGGCCTACGCGTGCAACGGTGCCGTTCATATAGATGATATAGGTGTGGCTCTTCTTGGCTTGTGCGCCAAAGCCGCCGGCCTGCTCAATGTAGTGCCTGGGACGCTTGCCTTTCTCATAGACCACGGTGTTGGGGAAGAGCACATCGCCGCTGATTTTCACGGAGTTGTTGTATTCGGGAACGATGATGCGGTCGCCGGCACGGAGCACGATGTCGGCATCGGAGCCGGGCTTGGCCAAGGCCTTGTCGAGCTCAATACCCACATAATAGGTCTCGCCGAGGTCGAGCTTCTTTACGTCGATGGAGTCGTTGCCACTGCTGGTGAAGGCGGCCTTGAGCACACTCTGCATGCGCAAACGCTCCTCCTGCGTGATGCGGCGCTCCAGACGGGCACCGGGAACATAGGCCAACTCCGTCACACCGCCTGCGGCCCTGACCACATCGCTCAGACGCTCGTTCTTGCTGCCAAGGGCATAGGTGCCGGCAAACAGGACATGTCCCTGCACATAGACATTCTGCTGAACAGTATAGGCGGGACTCTTGCGGACATACACCTCATCGAAGGGCTTCAAGACAAAGCCGGGTTCTCCGTCGATAACAAAACCGTCTTTCAGAGCGAAGGAGAATGTCTCTCCAATCTCCTCGGGCAGGGAGGTGGCTGCCGGGTCGGTGATGCGGCGCGCAACGTCAACTTTCACCGTGGAGGCTTTCTCCGTCAGACCGCCGGCCTGAAGAACGAAGTCTTCCAGCGTTTCGTTGTCGGCATACTGATAGACACCGGGGTAGTTCACTTCACCGTGGATGGTGATGGTACGCTCAATCTGTACATCCTGCTTGGTGGGGATGTAGAGCACGTCGTTCTGTTGCAGGGGAATGTCGGCAACGGTGCCATTGAGGATGCCTGCCACGTCAACGCTGACAACCTCCAAGGTGCGGTCGGCCTTCATGCGGTGCATCACGGCACGCGGGGTGAAGGCGGCCTCGGTCACGCCTTCGGCATGTTCGATGAGGCTGCGCACGGTGGTGATGTTGTTGCCAATCTGATACTTGCCGGGACGGAACACGGCTCCCTTAATTTCCACAACGTTCTCAAAGCGGTTGAGGATGGCATCAACGCTCACGATGTCACCGTCGGCAACCAGGAAGGAGGCCATGTCGAACTCCTCAACATTATAAACAGACACGTCGCGTCCGTTCTTGCGCTCCACGCGTACGGCCTTGGTGTAGGCGTCGCCGGTGAAGCCGCCGGTATATTTCAGCAGGCTGCTGATACTCTCCTCCTTGCGCATCTCATATTTCATGGGACGCTTCACCTTGCCTTCAATGGTGACGATGCAGTCGTAGGTACCCACCTGGATGACATCGCCGTCGGCAAGACGGATGTTGCCCGTGAGCTTGCCGTTCTGGATGTAGTCGTAGATGTCAACGGTGGTGACGAGCTTGCTGTCGCGATAGACCTTGATGTTGCGGAGCGTACCGAGCTCGTTGATGCCGCCTGCCATGTAGAGGGCATGGAACACGCTGGCGAAGGCAGAGAGGGTGTAGGTGCCTGGAGCGGCTACCTCACCCATCACGTTGACCATGATGGTACGGCTCTGGCCGAGCGTAAGACGTACGCGGCTGCTGGCGTAACGGCTGCCAATCTGTGAACGCAGGCGCGCATTGGCCTGTGCCACGGTGAGACCACTGACCTGGACGGGGCCGAAGCCCTCAATGGTGATGTCTCCATCGGGCGACACTGTTGCGTTCAGCGTTTTCTGTGAGGCGCCGTAGATGTCAATGATAACGGCATCACCAGGTCCCAGACGGTAGTTCTGCGGAGTAGCGATGTTCATGTTCGGCTCAAAGGTCAGTTTCTTGTTGTTGAAGATATCATGACCGTAAATGGGAATCTCCTCTATCTCCTTCTCCTTGGCCTGCAGCTGCAGGTTGCTCATCGCCTCCTGCATGTCCATGAACTCACGGTCGTCCTCGTCGTAGGTGTGGTGATAGGTTCCTTCTTTCTGTAACTGGTAGTTGCTGCCGGCATCCTTCTGCTGCTCCTGCTTGTTCTTCTCATTGTTGCTGCGCATGCGGGCATCAGCCTTGCTGACCGCCTCGTCGGCAACAACACCCAAACCTTTCTCCTGAATCTGACGCTCGTGCTTGCGGCGCACACGCTGAATCTGCTGGATGTCCACACCGCGCTGCATCAGCTTCGTGACAATCTGCTGCTGGGAGGTTCCGGCCTCGTTTTCCTTGAGGATAAACTTGATGACCTGGTCATCGGTCATGGTGCTTTGAGCTTGCATGGCAGAAGGTACCATGCAGGCAAAAAGGAAGCCAATCAAGAATTTCTTCATCATATCTAATTTTCTTTTTTTGTGCGATACATATTATATTTGATAACTGAAAATCATCCGTTTTATTGTCATGACGCTAAAATAAAATAAAAAGGGGGAAAGATTTGGCTAACATGAAAAATAATCGTATCTTTGCGCCGATATAATAGAATAAGGAATAAAAACTTAGCTTATGAATCCTAATAAAGATATCCGCATTGCCGTAGCAGGAACGGGCTATGTGGGACTGAGTATTGCCACGCTTCTCAGTCAGCATCATCAGGTCACCGCCGTGGACGTGATTCCCGAGAAGGTGGACATGATCAACCGCAGACAGTCGCCCATCCAGGATGAATATATCGAGAAGTATTTCGCTGAGAAAGACTTGAACCTGACGGCAACCCTCGACGGTGCAGCCGCCTACAAGGATGCCGACATCGTGGTGATAGCCGCTCCGACGAACTATGACTCCGTGAAGAACTATTTCGACACCTCCCATGTGGAAGAGGTCATCGACCTGGTGCTGTCGGTGAACCCGGATGCCGTGATGGTCATCAAGTCAACCATCCCTGTGGGCTATACGCGCTCGCTCTTTGTGAAATACGCCTTGCAGTTCCTCTACAAGCCGGAGCTGAAGGGAAAGAAGTTCAACCTGCTCTTCTCGCCGGAGTTCCTGCGTGAGAGCAAGGCGCTCTACGACAACCTCTATCCCTCGCGTATCATTGTGGGCTATCCGAAGCTCATCGATATCGATGACAAGACTTTCACGGAGGAGAACGCCGCCATCACTGCCATCGGCAATCCGAAAGCCGAGGAGCACGCACGCCTCTTTGCAGCCTTGTTGCAGGAGGGAGCGTTGAAGGAGGATATCCCCACGCTGTTCATGGGCATGAAGGAGGCCGAGGCCGTGAAGCTCTTCGCCAATACCTATCTGGCACTGCGCGTGAGCTACTTCAATGAACTGGACACCTATGCGGAGGTGAAGGGACTGGACACTAAGGCAATCATTGAAGGTGTAGGACTGGATCCGCGTATCGGTACACACTACAATAATCCCAGTTTCGGTTACGGCGGCTACTGCCTGCCGAAAGACACGAAGCAGCTGCTGGCCAACTATCAGGATGTGCCGCAGGACATGATGACGGCCATCGTGCAAAGCAACCGCACGCGCAAGGACTATATCGCTGACTCCGTGCTGCGCAAGGCGGGCTACTACAACGAGAACAGTTCCTTCGATGCGAGCAAGGAGAAGAACTGCGTTATCGGCGTGTATCGACTGACGATGAAGTCCAACTCCGACAACTTCCGGCAGTCTGCCATCCAGGGCATCATGAAGCGCATCAAGGCCAAGGGCGCCGAGGTGATTATCTATGAGCCTACGCTGGAAGACGGAACAACGTTCTTCGGTTCGACTATCGTCAACGACCTCGCAGCCTTCAAGCAGCGCTCACAGGCCATCATCGCCAACCGCTATGATCCCTGCTTGGACGATGTGCAGGAGAAAGTATATACCCGCGACCTATTCCGTCGCGACTAATCTTCTTATAAAGAAATGGAAGTTATAAAAACAGCAATAGAAGGACTATACATCATTGAGCCAAGGGTGTTTGAAGACCCCAGAGGCTACTTCTTCGAGTCGTTCTCGCAGCGTGAGTTTGACGAGAAGGTCTATCCGGTAACCTTCGTGCAGGACAATGAAAGCAAGAGCTCTTATGGTGTCATGCGCGGTTTGCATTTCCAGCGACCGCCGTTCACCCAGACCAAACTGGTAAGATGCGTCAAGGGCGCAGTGCTCGACGTGGCTGTGGACATACGCAAGGGTAGTCCAACCTATGGACAGCATGTGGCTGTGGAACTGACAGAAGACAACCACCGCCAGTTCTTTATCCCGAAGGGATTTGCCCATGGCTTTGCCGTCCTTTCAGAGACGGCGGTGTTCCAGTATAAGTGTGATGAGTTCTATCATCCCGAGGCTGATGGAGGCATCAGCATCCTGGACGACTCCCTGGGCATCGACTGGCGCATCCCCACTGACAAGGCCCTCCTCTCTGACAAAGATACCAAGCATGCCTGCCTGAAGAACTTTGATTCTCCTTTCGACATAAATGTGTCTCTCTATTGATTCTCAATTTTCAACTTTCAATTTTCAATTTGAGAAATGAAGATACTTGTTACAGGTGCTAACGGTCAGCTTGGCAATGAAATGCAGATTGTCGCAAAACAAAGTAGCGATAATTATATTTTTACTGATGTATGTGATGGCTATGAGAAGTTGGACATCACAGACTTGGAGGCTGTTCGCAAAATCGTCAAGGATAATGATGTAAAGTGCGTTGTCAACTGCGCAGCATGGACCAATGTAGATGCTGCAGAAACGGCAGGTGAGATAGTTGAAACGCTGAATGCTACGGCCCCCGAGAATTTGGCAAAAGCCATGAAGGAGGTGGGTGGACTGCTCATACATGTCTCCACGGACTATGTGTTTGGCGGCGATCCCTATAATACGCCTTGTAGGGAAGACCAAAAAGGAACACCTACAGGTGTTTATGGCTTGACCAAGTTGCATGGTGAACAGAAGATTCAAGCAACGGGCTGCAATTATGTCATCCTGCGTACAGCATGGTTATATTCGGAGTTTGGAAAGAACTTCGTGAAGACGATGTTGAATCTCACTGCCACCAAACCTCAACTGAAGGTGGTCTTCGACCAAGTGGGAACACCTACCTACGCTTACGACCTCGCTCAAGCCATCTACACTATACTTGAAGACTACAAACTTACTCTAAACTCTCAACCCTCAACTCTCAACTATTCGAAAAACGGAATCTACCACTTCTCCAATGAGGGCGTCTGCTCTTGGTACGATTTCACAAAGATGATTCAGCAGATAGCAGTGGAAACAGGTTATTATGAAAGTCTCCCTAAGCAGGGAGATTTAGAGGGTCTTTGCGACGTGCAGCCCTGTCATAGCGACGAGTTCCCCAGTCCGGTGAAGCGACCGGCTTTCTCGGTGTTGGACAAGACGAAGGTGAAGGAGACCTTCCATATCACCATTCCTTACTGGACAGACTCCCTTCGTCTTTGCCTCAAATCCCTCTTGTCCCTCAACAATTAAGCAATTAAGCAATTAAGCAATTAAGCAAATAATCCATTAAGCAAATAATCCATTAAGCTAATAAACTATTAAGCAACTAAGCAACTAAGCAACTAAGCAAATAAACAACTAAACAAAATATGAAAAATATCGTCATCACCGGCGGTGCCGGCTTCATCGGCAGCCATGTCGTCCGCCTGTTTGTCAACAAGTATCCGGAATATAAGATTATCAATCTGGATAAGCTTACCTATGCCGGCAATCTCGCCAACCTCAAGGATGTAGAGGATAAGCCCAACTACAAGTTCGTGAAGATGGACATTTGCGACTTCGATGCGTTCTACAAGCTGATGCAGGACGAGAAGATTGACGGCATCATCCATCTGGCGGCAGAAAGTCATGTGGACCGCTCCATCAAGGATCCCTTCACCTTCGCCCGTACGAACGTGATGGGCACACTCACGCTGCTGCAGGCTGCCAAGCTCTACTGGGAGAGCCTGCCGGAGAAGTATGAGGGCAAGCGCTTCTACCACATCTCCACCGATGAGGTCTATGGAGCACTTGAGATGACCAATCCTGAAGGGATTAAGCCCCCGTTCTCTACGACGGCATCTTCCTCGGAGCACCACCTCGCCTATGGCAAGGACTTCTTCTACGAGACCACGAAGTACAACCCGCACAGCCCCTATAGTGCTTCGAAGGCTTCCAGCGACCACTTCGTGCGGGCGTTCCACGATACTTACGGCATGCCGACCATCGTGACCAATTGCTCCAACAACTACGGACCCTACCAGTTCCCCGAGAAGCTGATTCCGCTGTTTATCAATAACATCCGCCATCGTAAGCCGCTGCCGGTGTATGGCAAGGGCGAAAACGTGCGCGACTGGCTCTTCGTGGAGGACCATGCCCGTGCCATCGATGTCATCTTCCATGAGGGAAAGATTGCGGAGACCTATAATATCGGCGGCTTCAACGAGTGGAAGAACATCGATATCATCAAGGTGGTCATCAAGACCGTGGACCGTCTGCTCGGACGCAAGGAGGGGGAGGACATGGATCTCATCACCTATGTCACCGACCGCCTCGGACACGATGCTCGCTATGCCATCGACTCCACGAAACTGCAAAAGGAACTTGGCTGGGAACCGTCCCTGCAGTTTGAGGAAGGCATCGAGAAGACCGTGCGCTGGTATCTCGACAACCAGGAGTGGATGGATAACGTCACCTCCGGCGACTACCAGAAGTACTACGATTCCATGTACCAGAACCGCTAATATATAAATAAGGTGTAGGAGTAAGGTGTATGCAAAAACTTCTTAAAAAGTTTGGACGTATACACCTTATTTATTACCTTTGCACACGCATTACGCATCAATAACTGCTCAACGGTAAACCGTAAACTGTAAACTGTAAACTAACCACACGGGGTTGACTGGATTTGACGGCAAGATGAGATGGTATGTAAGCATGCGGAGGATCGGCTGTTCCCTCCATAATCAGAGCGGTCGGAAAATTAATTGGCAACAATCAGTATGCTCTCGCTGCTTGATCGAAGCACAGTAGATCTTAAGCTTTATTCCGTCACAAGGTGATGGAACGAGACGTCGCTCCAAGGATGTTGTTCCGAATCTGAGGACTCAGCGGCGCAGGAAAATCGGGAATAGCCTTTGCAGGCCTTGATGCACAGGTGAAGATTTAAAGGATAAGGTTGTCGTTGGTGGCCCGGGTCTTGCGACAGCACGAAAATGAAGACCGGGATAAGCATGTAGAAAGCATATGGTTTCCTTGTGCGGACGCGGGTTCGATTCCCGCCAGCTCCACAATCTCCGCTCCCGAAAAATGGGGGCGGAGATTTCTTTTCTTTTTTTTTTTTTTCTCTTTTTTTTTTTTTTCCCTTTGCATCGAAATGTATCCCTATGATAGGGATAAATGTAATTTGTCTTGGTATGTCGCTGATTATCAGTACAATAGAGACAATAATCTTGGTCGGGTATTCCGATGTCGCCATAACACGGTGTTGTGGTGACCCCAAGATTTTGTCCTTTCACTCCAGCTGTTTATGATTGATAAGGAAGCTGTCCTTTGGTTCCCGATGCGGGTCACCTATGCTCGTGAGCAGGCCATCAAGGCCAGTCTGGATGAGCTTGGGGTGGAGAGCTTCATCCCCATGGAGTACAAGAAGATAGACTACCGTTGGCAACAGGTGCCGGCAGTAAGAAACCTCATCTTCATCCATACCAACTACAAGCTCCTCAGCGATATCAAGCGAACACGGAAGGAATTCCTGCCCCTTCGCTACTTCATGCACTCTGTAACGGTTGGTGACCAGAAGCAGTTGACAGCTCTCACTGTCCCCGACCGTCAGATGGAAGACTTCATCCGGGTTTCTACTACCTATGATGAGCATGTGGTGTTCCTCCAGAATATGGAGTTCGCCTGTCGTCCGGGAGCAAAGGTGCAGATAGCGGAAGGTCACTTCGCCGGCGTAAAGGGAGTTGTCAAGCATATCCAGAAGAATCTCTCTGTCGTCATCGCCATCCGCGATATTGCCGCCGTCGCCATCAAGAACGTTCCTAAGAGCTCCCTCGTCTATCTCTCCGACGAGGAATATCAGGAGGACTAAACTCTTCAAGTTTCAAATGTACCCATTCCTTTTCGAACCGAACCTGCATCCCGTGGTGTGGGGTGGCAGACAACTCCGGCCTTATAAGGGCCTTGAGCCTACAGACGAGCCGATAGGCGAAAGCTGGGAAGTGAGCGCAGTGCCCACCAGTACCAGCGTCATCAGCAATGGTCCGCTTGCAGGTCGCGATCTGATATCGGTCGTGAATGAACACCCCGAGGCAATCCTTGGCAAAGCTGTCAGCGAGAAGTATGGTGGCAGGCTGCCCCTGCTGGTGAAGGTCATCGATGCAAAGCGCGACTTGAGCATTCAGGTTCATCCCAACGATGAGATGGCCATGCGTGAACACGGCAAGATGGGCAAGTCCGAGATGTGGTATATCATCAAGGCCGACGAGGGTGCCCATCTCTATGCTGGCTTCGGGAAGGAGATAACACAGGAGGAATACTATCAGCGCATAGCGGACGGTACGATTACGGAGGTGCTGGCTGACCATCCAGTGAAGGCCGGCGATGTCTTTTATCTCCCTGCCGGACGTGTCCATGCCATCTGTGGCGGCATCCTGCTGGCTGAGGTGCAGCAATCTTCGGATGTGACATACAGGATATATGACTATAATCGTCCCGGCATGGACGGCAAGCCCCGTGAGCTGCATACGGAGTTGGCGGCAAGGGCACTGGACTATCATGTGGAGAAGAACTACCGTACGGAATATGCAGAGGCAACGGATTGTGCTGTACAGGTAATCAAATCTCCCTATTTCAGTGTGCGTGTGATGGAGATTACCGCCTCCTTCCACCGCAACCTGCTGAAGTACGACAGTTTCGTCATCACCATGTGCATCGAGGGCGACTGCCAAATCCGGTTAAGACCAACGGTAAACGCTAAACTGTCAACTATCATCTTGAAAGAGGGCCACAGCACCCTTATCCCTGCGGCCATAGCCGACTACGATGTCATTCCTCTGCATGGGAAATCTCGCCTCCTTGATGCCTTCATCGACAATATGGACAAGAGCCTCACGGGAAAGGTAAGCCGCTTCCTGCATATCACAAAACAATAATCAGAACAAGATAATGAAGATTTTAGTAACTGGTGCCAAAGGCTTTGTTGGCAAGAACCTCTGCTGGGCGCTGAAGAACATACAGGCGGGCAAGGACAAGACCCATCCTGGACTGACCGTTGAGGCCGTCTATGAGTATGACCTGGACTCCACTCCGGAAGAACTGGATGCCTGGTGTCGCGACTGTGACTTCGTGTTCAACCTTGCCGGTGTGAACCGCCCGCAGAACCAAGAGGAGTTCATGCAGGGCAACTTCGGGTTTGCCAGCACACTCTTGGACACACTCAAGAAGTACAACAACCGCTGTCCAGTGATGCTTTCATCATCGCAGCAGGCTTCGCTGACCGGCCGCTTCGGCAACTCCGAGTACGGTCGCAGCAAAAAAGCAGGCGAGGACTTGTTCCTACAGTACGAAAAAGAGTTCCTTCAGGCGCAGCTTCCCCCTCGCCATGTGGAGAGGGGGTTAGGGGGTGAGGCCCCTCGCGTCCTCATCTATCGTTTCCCGAACCTCTTCGGTAAGTGGTGCCGCCCTAACTACAACAGTGCCGTGGCCACCTTTTGCAATGCTTTTGCCAACGACCTGCCGTACACAGTGAACGATCCGTCCGTGGAACTGGAACTCCTTTATATAGATGACCTCATCGACGAGATGCTTGACGCCCTCGAAGGCAAAGAACACCGCTGTGAATTCAACGGTCTCGAGGTTATTCCCTCCCCAAGAGGGGGAGGTCGGGAGGGGGCTTATTGCTACTGCCCGATTACACACCATGTTACTTTGGGTGAGATTGTCGAACTCCTGAAAGGTTTCGCAGAGCAGCCCAAGACGCTGATGATCCCGGAAATTCCTTCCGGCTCGTTTGCTAAGAAACTGTACAGCACCTACCTCAGCTACCTGCCGTATGAGAAGACTGCCTTCCCGCTCAAGATGAACGTGGACGACCGCGGCAGTTTCACCGAACTGGTCCACACACTGAATGCCGGTCAAGTATCTATTAATATCAGTAAGCCAGGCATCACCAAGGGCCAGCACTGGCACAACACCAAGTTTGAGCAGTTCATTGTGGTCAAAGGCCATGGCCTGATTCAGCAGAGAGGAATCAGCCCCTCCCCAGCCCTCCCCTCAAGGGAGGGTGACAAGCTCTGGAATACGGCTGATCCTGCTTTGTATGAACAATTAAAAGAACATGCAGAAGATATGAGGAAAAACCCCACAGAAGCAGAGTCTGCTATGTGGGAGATGCTGAGAGGAAAGAACCTTGATGCCAAGTTCCGCAGACAGCATATCATTGGTGACTACATCGTGGACTTTGTATGTCTGGATAAACAGTTGGTTGTTGAACTGGATGGTGGCTATCATAGTGATCCTGAACAACAAGAACTTGACAGACAGAGGACAAACTTCTTGCAGTCAAAGGGCTTTAGCGTACTGCGTTTCACTAATGAAGAAGTAATCGGTAACACCGACGAACCCCTTGGTATCATCAAGAACGCGCTAGCCCATCTCTCCACCCCTGAGGGGGGAGCAAGAGGGGGGCTGGTACTGAATTGGTTCGTCTCTGGCGACAAGATTGAAGCCGTCCACATGCTTCCGGGATACACCCACAACATCATCAACCTCAGCGACACAGAAGACCTCGTCACCGTCATGTACTGCAACGAAATCTTCAACCCCAACAAACCAGATACATTCTTTGAGAAGGTATAGATTCCGTAAACATCGAAAAACTCTAAAAAGACTAAAATATTAAATACGAACACGAATAACACTAATCGAACGAATATTAAAAGGTAGTATTCTTACTGATGACGAGTTTGATTTTGTTTGAAGAATCTTGAGAACTCGTTCTCAGAAGTTCTTCCAATAAAATGAAACCTTTGCTCGTGAGCAAAATAATCATCTTGATGATTCTCATCAGAAAGAATAGTTTTCGGGTGTTTCGTGTTTTTAGATGTTTTAGGAATAAATGGATTCGTGTTAATCCGTAAAATTCGTGTTCAAATAAAAAAAGAATATTATGAGTGGTTTTAAAAACAACGGAAAATTAAAGTTGTTAATCATCGTAGGAACTCGCCCCGAGATTATCCGCCTTGCAGCGGTGATTAACAAATGTCGTCAGTATTTCGACTGCCTGCTGGCACATACTGGCCAGAACTACGACTATAACCTGAATGGGGTGTTCTTCAAGGACCTCAAGCTGGCCGATCCCGATGTGTATATGGAGGCCGTGGGCAACGACCTGGGCGAGACGATGGGCAATATCATCGCCAAGAGCTACCAGTTGATGGTGGAGGTGAAGCCCGATGCAGTTCTTGTTTTGGGCGATACCAACAGCTGTCTGTCAGTTATTGGCGCGAAGCGCCTGCATATCCCCATCTTCCACATGGAAGCTGGAAATAGATGCAAGGATGAGTGTCTGCCAGAGGAGACCAACCGTAGAATTGTTGACATCATTAGCGATGTGAACATGGCGTATAGTGAGCACGCACGTAGATATTTGGCAGATACTGGTCTGCCCAAGGAGCGTACCTACGTGACTGGTAGCCCAATGGCTGAGGTGCTGCACAATAATCTTGCTGAGATTGAGGCCAGCGATATTCACCAGCGTTTGGGCTTGGAGAAGGGTAAGTATATTCTTCTGAGTGCTCATCGCGAAGAGAACATCGATACTGAGAAGAACTTCATGAGCCTCTTTACCGCTATTAACAAGATGGCTGAGAAGTATGATATGCCAATCTTGTATAGCTGCCACCCGCGCAGCCGCAAGAGACTGGAGACAAGCGGATTCCAGTTGGATAAGCGTGTCATTCAGCACGAGCCTCTGGGATTCCATGACTACAACTGCTTGCAGATGAACGCCTTCTGCGTCGTTTCCGATAGTGGTACTCTGCCGGAGGAGAGCAGCTTCTTCACCTCTGTGGGACATCCATTCCCGGCTGTCTGCATCCGCACATCGACAGAAAGACCAGAAGCAATAGATAAAGCATGCTTTATCATTGCGGGAATTGATGAGAAGTCACTTCTCCAGGCTGTAGATACCGCTGTGTCATTGAACCAGAATGGTGACTACGGCATTCCTGTGCCTGACTACATCGAGGAGAATGTCTCTACCAAGGTAGTCAAGATTATCCAAAGTTACGTGGGTATTGTAAACAAAATGGTCTGGCGTAAAGAGTTTTAAAACCCTGGCTTAGGCCAGCCCCTTACCAAGGGGCTTCAAAGGTTTGGCGCAAGGAGTTGTAGATTCCGAGACAATGTTTTTGGGATTCCGAAAATATACGAAAAGACTAAAAAGGACAAAAATTAGAATAGGTGTTTTCTATCAAATGATGAGTTGCTATTATTTGGAAGCATCTTGAAAGCGAGCTTTCAGAAGTGCTTCAAAACAATATCAACCTTTGCTTATGGCAAAGCAATCATGGTAATGATTGTCATTTGTTAGAAAGAGTTTTCGGGTATTTCGTTGTTCTCGATATTTTAGGAATACAAACAAGATACTTTCGGAATATGAATAAACTGGTATACAAAGAAGAGTCTGCAAAGATTGTAGGAGCCATATTTGAGGTACACAAACGTCTTGGAGTAGGACTCTTAGAGAAGGTATATCAGGAAGCATTGGCAATAGAACTAAAACACCAAAATATTCCCTTTGAAAGGGAAAAACGTTTTGATGTTTACTATAGAGACCAAAAACTCGATGCACAGTATATAGCAGACTTTGTATGCTATGATAAGATAATTGTCGAACTGAAGGCTGTGAGCGAGCTTACAGACGTCCACAAGGCTCAGGTTCGTAATTATCTTACGATTACCAACTACGAGTTGGGAATCCTGTGCAACTTCAATGAACTATACATGGAACCCGTCAGGGTTCTTAACTCGAATTTAATGTAATTCCGAATAAGCCCTTTTGGATTCCGAAAAAAACGAAATAACGAAAATGTTCTAAAATGAATAGGTAGATTCTTACTGATGATGAGTTTGATTTTATTGGATGAAATTCTGAAAGCGAGCTTTCAAGATTCATCAAACAAAATAAAACCTTTGCTTGTGGCAAAGCAATCATCGCGATGATTGTCATCAGTAAGAATAAGTTTTCGTAACTTTCGTGTTTTTAGATGTTTTAGGAATAAATAATTAGAAAAATAGATATGAGTTTGTTTAAAGACAAAGTCCTTCTGATAACGGGAGGCACGGGAAGTTTTGGTAACGCAGTACTTAACCGCTTTTTGAAGACCGACATTGGTGAAATCCGTATTTTCTCGCGTGACGAGAAGAAACAGGATGATATGCGTCATGATTTTCAGGCGCGCATGCCGGAGGTCGCCAACAAGATTAAGTTTTATATCGGTGACGTGCGCAACAAGAGCACACTGAAGTACGCCATGCAGGGCGTGGACTATGTCTTCCATGCAGCCGCCCTGAAGCAGGTGCCCAGCTGTGAGTTCTTCCCGATGGAGGCTGTGAAGACCAATGTGATTGGAACTGACAATACCCTTGATGCCGCTATCGATGCTGGTGTAAAGTGCGTGATTTGTTTGAGCACCGACAAGGCCGCCTATCCCATCAACGCCATGGGTATCACCAAGGCTGTCGAAGAGAAGATTGCCGTGGCCAAGAGCCGTTTGAGCGGCAACACCAAGATCTGCTGCACCCGCTATGGCAATGTGATGTGCTCCCGCGGCTCTGTCATCCCTCTGTGGATTGACCAGATTCGCAAGGGCAATCCCATCACGCTGACCGAGCCCAAGATGACCCGCTTCATCATGTCCCTGGAAGAAGCCGTTGACCTCGTGCTCTTCGCCTTCGAGAACGGCAAGAATGGTGATATCCTCGTCCAGAAAGCCCCCGCCTGCACCATCCAGACGCAGGCCGAGGCTGTGAGAGACCTGTTTAAACACCAGGCACCTGAAGGAACAGAGCCAGAGATTAAAGTCATCGGCATCCGCCATGGCGAGAAGATGTATGAGACCCTGCTCACCAAGGAAGAAGCTGCCAAGGCCATCGATATGGGCAACTTCTATGCCGTCCCAGCCGACAACCGCGACCTGAACTACGACAAGTACTTCAAGGAGGGCGACACCAAGCGCGCCACCATTGAGGAATTCAACTCCGACAACACTTACCGCCTGAACCTCGAAGAGACCAAGGCAAAGATAGCCGACTTGCAGTACATCAAAAACGAACTTGCAGGCATACCAAATCTAGTCTGATGTAAGACGTAAGAGGTAAGATGTAAGATGAGCGAGATTGGAGATGCCATACAGGAGAAATGCCTAGCCTTTGGTGACCGCATCATAAAGCTGAACGACTACTTGCTGGAGCAAGCAAGTAAGAGGGAAGAGGTAAGAAGTAAGAAGGAAAAAAGCGGTAGGATTCCGATTCAACTTCTTTCTGTCGCAAACCTCTGTAACCAGTTGCTTCGTTCAGGCACCAGTATTGGCGCCAACAATGCAGAAGCATGTAATGCCATCAGTAAAGCAGACTTTAAGAGCAAAAGCTTCATAGCTTTGAAAGAAGCCAGAGAGTCCTTATACTGGATAGAATTGTTGCATAGGAATAATTACTTGGACGGTAAACAATATACATCAATACATACGGATTGCGAAGAGCTCGTCAAGGTGTTGGTACATCGATGCAAGAAGATAAACGAAGATTCCGATGAGAAATAACATCTTCCATCTTACATCTTCCATCTTACATCGATTGGAAGAGACCAAGGCAAAGATTGCCGACTTGCAGTACATCAAAAACGAATTAGCTGGCATACCAAATCTAGTCTGATTACATCATACCTCATCCATATATTTAATCATTTTGGGTGTATACGAAGAACAAATAGTGCCAATCAAGATTTCGCGGTTGGCAGAATACGTGTCCCGGAGGAAGCGTATTGCTCTGGAGGATGCCCTTGTGTACATATATTCCAATCCTATGTACGACCGGCTATACGACGAGGGAGCCAAGTGGTGGTATCTGAGCACCGAGGCGCTTTATAACGAGTTTGAGGCAGCACGCAATGCGGAAAGCAGGAGCATGACGCATGAAGAGTTCGAATTCTACACCTATTGTTTAGAGAAATATGCCCAGGCAAAAGGCCTTACAGGTCTTCAAGCCCTCGCACTACTGAAGCGCTACGATGCAGATGATTATCTGATAGACCATTACGACCTGCTTCATACGCAAGGTACAGGTTATGTGATTGATGAGTTGGATCACTTTATTCAGAGGAGGAAAAGAAGATGCTAGTGTATCACGGTTCAAATGTTGAAGTTCGCAAGCCCAGCCTTCGCAAGAGCAGGAAGAATACTGATTTTGGTCGCGGCTTTTATACAACAACCCAGAAGGAACAGGCCGAGCACTGGACCTCCATCAAGATAGACAGGGCAAAAACAGGCCGCAGAGTCGTTTCGATTTTTGAGGTGGACGACGAGCTTCTGGATAATTCTGAGCTGAAGATTCGCGAGTTTCACGGTTCTGATGAGGCATGGCTGAACTTTGTGGTTGACAGTCGTAAAGGTGTTGAGCACAACTACGATCTTGTGTTTGGACCCGTAGCCAATGATAAAGTGTTCACCGTGGTGAACCTTTATGAAAGTGGTGTTTTGGATGCCCCTGCAGCCATTGTCGAGCTAAAGGCTTATAAAACCTACGACCAACTCTCTTTCCATACACCCCGTGTTCTTCAGGCCTTGCGGTTTGTGGAGAGTTATGAAGTCAACAAGTAGAATATGCTGTACATATTCAAATGAATAAAGAAACAATAAATCTGATAAAGGACAGTCCATCCACATTGTTTTCCCAGCTAATGTGAACTTCCGCATAACGGCCTGACAGTCATAGTAATACGAAAACCGCCGTTTCCACTTTATCAGACATTCATTAGACATCCGGGAAATTAAGCCTTTTCCGCTCATTTCTATACAAAGGCACGGTTAAGCAAGAGAAATGTGAGCTCGCTCAAACATTTCCGAGTGTGAGTGCTTTCGACCTTTAGGTCAAAAGTACTACTTTTTACCCAAACTGGCAATAGCTTTAAGAAAGTTTTATGCGCAATTGTAAAGAAGTGTTAAGATAGAGGTGGTTTGGGAAGGTGGCTTAAAGGACTTTGATGAGGGTTTCGGAAGGATAATCAGAAAAACCGGGTCGGAAGGTGTCAAGATAAAAATGGAAGTGAGGCAAAAGAGGAAGGAATATTGCCTAAAACAAAAATAAACATTTAGAAATACTATTAGAAATACTATTTAACTAAAACGGCAATATAATGACAGGAGCTTGGCTCTTGGCAAATAATACAAAAGCAAATATCTGATTGCACAGGTGGTCGCAAGATGCAGTTCAATACTGCCAGTCAGAACAATATAAACTGTGAATGGAGGAATGAGAATATGAGTAGCATCAATTATAATAGCCGCATTGAAAAACTTAAATCTCGCTATAACCCAGACAAACTTCAAATAGTTGAGAATCGGGTGTTCAGCGAGACTCAAGGATTATTCGGTGATACGCAAAAATATGTGAGAATGGCTATGATGGCCGTAGATAGTGATTATACGGCGAAGTCAAAGCAGGCTGGTGAAGCTGCGAAGGAACACTTGAAACGTGAACTTACCGATGTAGAGTTTCGTTATCAAGGCTCTGTTATGACCGACACTCATATAAAGGGTTCAAGTGATATAGACTTGTTGGTTATATGCACAAAGTTTAACCACACTGATATTGATAGAGTAAGGCGAGAATTAAATGCTATAGGTAATCATACTAGTAGTGAGCTATCAAATTTGCGTTCATATTCTAATCGCTTTTCAAATTATCAAGGTAATTGTTATGCGGATCTACGTCAACTTCGATTGGATATTGAACGTGTGATGTCATCGCATTATACCATTTGTGATATATCAAAACCAAAGTCAGTTAAGATTACAAATCAAAATCTTCACCGTGATGTGGATGTGGTAACATCATGCTGGTATGATTCCTTTTTCTATGTGTTGCATGGTGAGGACGAAACAAATAGAGCAATAAGTATCTATAATAAAGAAACAAATACAGACAAAGGCCCAGACTATCCATTTCTAAGCATCTCACGAATAAACAATCGCAGTGCAGCCACTAATGGGCGTTTGAAGCGTATGATTCGTTTTTTGAAGAATGTTCGTTCTGACTCAGACAAGAAGATTGATTTGACTAGCTTTGAAATAAATGCAATATGCTATGACATACCAACATCTGAGTACCAAAATAAAGAATATAAGGATTTGGTAAATATCGTCTGGAATAAAATGTATCATTTGTGGAAGGATGAAAAAACAGATGATTTGACTTCGGTTGTCGGTAATGAATATGTTTTCAAAAACAAACCAGATAAAGTAGCTGCATTGAAGCTGCTTGAAGACGAAGTATGGAAAATTAGTCAAGATCTAAAATGATTCAGCAATGAAACCAAGAATATTTATAGGATCCTCTTCGGAGGGATTATACGCTGCTGAATATATTAAGCAGCATCTTAGTGCAGATTATGATTGCGTAATCTGGAATGATGGTGTTTTCAAATACAATAGGAGTTTCTTGGAAACTCTGTTAAATTCTGCAAGTCTATTCGATTTTGGCTTTCTGATTTTTACAAAAGATGACCTTACCTTGTCACGTGATGAAGCATTTGAGGAGGCAAGGGACAATGTCTTGTTTGAATATGGATTATTTCTAGGTCGTCTGGGGTTAGACAGGGCTTTCGTTGTAGCAGAACGAGGTGTGAAAATCCCGAGCGATTTTTTGGGATACACTTTAACTCAGATGGATACCCAAAAAGATGCAGCAGGTAACAATGTCGTAGATGATGCAAAATTTTCTATAGAGTTAAATAAGTTGAAAGCCCAGATTGATGATTATGTAAGACTTGGGCATTTGGGATTGTTACCGTCAACGGTAATAGCGATTTCTTATTTTGAGAACTTTGTCCAATTAGTCTCGGATTGGCTCAATGAAAATATGGGTTCCATCCCGTGCGGTGATAAGACATATAAATCAGCTAAGCTAAGGATTGTGATTCCATCTGACTTTGATGCAGATTTGAAGAAGAGGGCTACCCTATACTATAGAAAACTTGGTTTAACAGAGACATCTTTCCCTAGTAGAGGAAGAAATTATCCTGTTCATCTTTCTGAAATTACAGAGGGTGATAAAGTGATAATATATGATATGCCTTCGATTCTGAATGGAATAGATAAAGCTATTGATATGTATTTCCGAGTTGGTCATATTGGGAAGAAAGAAGACCAGCAATTGGCAGAAGAACATGAAATGGCTAATTTCGAAAATGTACTGCGGATGCTTATCTCTCAGGATGCATTTTGTAAAAGCTGTGTAGAAATAGTACATGAGTAACGAAGCAAGCAGCTGAGCGATGAGATGATGAAACATCTTGTTAAGATGATAGTAAAAAAATAGAGGAATTGAGATAACAAAATTAAGTAGCGATGATACAAGTGTTTTTAAAAGATACAATAGGTCAAGTTACAAATGTTATATCAGACATTAGTGGCCTTGCAGAAGCATTGAATGATCCGGCAATATTGAACCAAGCAAGTATTATTGGGCTTTTGGATTATATAGCAAGGAATCATTTCCATACTAAAATAGGAGGAGTACCCTATTATCAGTCCAATGTTTCTATGGGTATAGGAAAACCTGTTACTATTGTTTTTACAGA
>Ga0247611_10000190_pt1 | contig 126698 bp, 106 predicted proteins | sample 177DNAGHGhighgp2_FD_192422 | JGI IMG/M metagenome (GOLD analysis project Ga0247611, IMG submission 192422) | Sheep rumen microbial communities from Palmerston North, Manawatu-Wanganui, New Zealand - 1770 DNA GHGhigh gp2 | ecosystem: Host-associated > Mammals > Digestive system > Stomach >...
GATCAGTCATTGAAACGGTCAATGATGAGCTCAAGAACGTCTGCCAGATTGAGCACACCAGACATCGTTCGGTTGACAACTTCGTGACGAATCTCATCGCCGGGCTCATTGCCTACAACCTCTTGCCAAAGAAGCCACAGATGAACATCGAAATCATTGACAAAAGCAGACTCATTACGCTGAACTCTTAAATCGAACTCACGTTATTTAGGTTTCGAGCGGGTGACAAACATATTTGCATTTGAAACCTTATTTCAGATTCAAAATTAGAGAAGATGACATGGGGCGGTAATAAACACATGCGCAACTTTGTTTCGCAGGCCCTATAGCCTTTGTATCGATAATGAGAGTTTGAGAGCTTTTTTTAAGAATCCGTAAAAATGGTAGATATATCCGTAACTCGCGTTAGTGAGATGTGGAGGTTTTGTTGTAACTTTGTGCTCAAAATGACAAGAACTGAAACAGGATGGTTTATGAAAAGAATATATGTATTGCTTGCCACTATGCTAACAGCAACAACATTTGCTCAGAACGTGATGGATGTGCATAGTCACCTCATCACTTCCGACTACTTATCGGCTTTAGAACAAGAAGGGAGATTGATGGACGAGGGATTCCCCTTGCCCAAGTATGACGTGGAGAAACATCTGAGGTGGATGGATGAAACAGGTGTGAAGACATCGGTTCTGACATTAGCGGCACCACAGCCGATATCAGCCGACATAGTGAGGCTGACAAACGAAGTCGCAGCACGCGTGAAGAAGGAACATCCCGATAGAATTAAGTTCTGTGCAACATTGCCACTACCGGATGTGGATGCCGCTATCCGCGAGGTCATCTATGCACTTGACACGCTGAAAGCAGACGGCATAAAACTTGCTACGAATGTATGTGGACAGTATCTTGGTTCGCCAGAACTCGATACACTTTTCTCAGTGCTAAACGAACGAAAGGCAGTGGTCATACTTCATCCTCATCGCCCTGAGCCTGTGAACAACGAGGTAATGCATCAGACGCCGCTTGCTATGCAGGAGTATCTGTCGGAAACGACCCGCGCTGTGACGAACATGATTTCAAGGAATGTGCTGGCTCGTAATCCCGACGTGAAAGTGGTCGTGCCTCATTGCGGTGCCTATCTTCCGTTGGCCATCCCTCGTATGAAGTCGTTGACTCCCGTGATGCAGCAGAACAATATGGTGGGTGACATTGACTGGGAGGCTAATCTTGCTTCTCTTTACTACGACTTGGCTGGAGCGCACTCGCCTGAAGTTATCCGCATGATGCTCACTATCACTACGCCTAACCATCTGTTGTATGGTTCTGACTATCCTTATGTCGCACCACATGTGCTCACGGCAAGTCTGAACCGCATGAAGAAATATCTGGCAGAAGAACCAGATCTTATGCCATTCCGTGAGATGATTCTGTGGAAAAATGCTCAATGGTTGTTTAACCAGATGGGAGAAAAGCCTTTGGCAGAATCAAAGACAGACAATATGATTGTCCGTATAGCCGAAATTGAGGTTCACCCTCAATATCTCAAGGATTATCTTAGGATTGCAAACAAGGTGGATCGTTTGAGCGTGGAAAGGGAGCCTGGTGTTGTCTGCCTTTTCCCGATGCAAAGTCTCGAAGATTCCACAAAGATCCGCATTCTCGAAATCTATACTTCAGAAAATGCCTACCAGAGTCATTTAAAGACAGAACACTTCCAGGAATACAAGCAAGGAACGCTCCACATGGTGAAAGACCTGAAATTGCCCACGATGAAGCCACTAGATTTCGAAGCAATGAAACAGATATTCAAAAAACAAAGATATTAATAATATGAGGATTGTAACAACCATCATTGCTCTGCTATTGGCAATGGTGAACATTAAAGCACAAATGGAAATGAAAGAGAATGTAAATTTTAATGTGTGGCCTAAAGGTCAACTTAACAGTGCTTATGCAAAGTATTTCATCGGCAACAGTTATCTGGCTCCGCTTGAAGCTGACAACGGTGGTCCCGTGAATGTAACCTTCGAACCGCGGTGCCGCAACAATTGGCATATCCATCATAAATCTGTACAGGTTTTGATATGTGTTGCTGGCCATGGCTGGTATGTAGAAGAGGGTAAAGAACCTGTTGCACTGCACCCTGGCGTAGTTGTAGCTATCCCCGCAGAAGCTAAGCACTGGCACGGTGCTGCCAAAGACTCGTGGATGCAACATCTGACATATATGACGAAGGTTGAAGAAGGTGCTTCAAATGAATGGCTGGAGCCTGTCACGGACGCAGAATACGACACACTGCCTGCAAGCGGTGCGTTGCTCAGCGTGACCGATGCCGAGTACATACAACGCTTTGATACCTTTACCTATGGTGAGGTGGTGGAGCAGGTGAAAACACAGCTTGATGACCATACGCGTTATATCTGCTATATAGCTACTCTCTTAGGCTGTCAGGCCATTGACGAATACCGTGAACTGCTTCCGAAGGCACTGGATAACGGCGTGACACCCATTGAAGTAAAGGAAATAGTCTATCAGGCTACGGCCTATTTGGGCATGGGACGTGTTCGTCCGTTCCTAACAGCTACCAATGAAATTCTATCAGCTCATGGCATTGCCCTACCTTTGGCTTCTCAGGAAACCACCTCTATGGAAACACGTCGTGAGGCTGGCTCTCAAGTGCAAGTTAATTGTTTCGGAGAGAGTATGCTTGACTTCTGGAAGTCGGGGCCAGAAGATAGTAGGCATATCAATAAATGGCTGGCCGATAACTGCTTTGGCGATTACTATACACGCACGGGGCTTGATCTGAAGATGCGTGAGCTGATAACTTTTTGTTTCCTCGCAGCTCAAGGTGGGTGTGAGCCACAGTTGAAGGGACATATTGCAGGCAACTACCATGTAGGAAATGATAAAGACAAACTCATTGCCGTTATCTCCTCTAATCTTCCTTTTATTGGTTATCCCCGTACACTTAATGCGCTGAATTGCATCCGTAGTGTTGAACCAGACAAATAATTAATTGCTTTCTGCTTGAAATATCTGGAACAGTATGAGTTAAACAAAACATATTACAAAAAATCAAGTATATTGTTTAAAGATTCATTAGAAATTACTATTTTTGCAATTATATTTTAAATTGTACATAAATGATATAATACAATCATAGTTAAACTACTGATCTTTAAAAAACAAGACAGGGGAGTTAAATATCTTGTTACTATCATGTTTCACAACTCTTTAAATTTGAATTGAAAATGTTAAGATATATATGTGCTTTGTTCCTTTTTTTTCTGACATCAATAAACGTGTCAGCTTGTTCCATGCGTGATTTTTGGTTACACATGCCTGATACTATTACACCATACTTAGATCTAAAATTACGTTCTGAACTTGTTGACTATTCAAGGATGGGTGTGCAAGCTGTAGTTAAAAACAAGTATGGAGAGTTGACTTTAATTGATACTTTCATAAATGATTTTATGCAATTAAAACTAAGTTCAAGTTCAACCCTGCAAATCAAAAGATTGCCATCAAACCTCGGTGACTCCCTTTTTTGCGTAATAAAGACATTTGGTGATGATGTAAAGGAAAGTGATGTAGCTCTATTTAATGAAAAATGGGAAAAGGTCTGCGATGTTGATTTATACGCATTAATAACTGTTCCGAATGATTCCTTATCACCCAGGCATGTTAATAATAGTTTGAAGGATTATCACATTGTACCCTTAGCCTCTGCCACATTGTCGCCTCGTAACGATGATTTATCAATTAAGATGTTATATGCATTTTCATTTTGTGAAGATAAAGATAAGAAGAATAATTGTTTAGTGCAAAAAGTTGTTAAGTGGAATGGTGAGAATTTTAAATAATGTTATTAGTTGTTGCTAAAAAGCAAAGGAATTTGTAATTAGCATATAAAAGAGCTAATTTTGCATGTGTTTTTCATGGTATTAGATTATTAAGGTTAATAAAAAAGATTGGTTGTCGTGAGACAATCAATTTTTTTGTAAATTAGTTAAAAAAAAGCTAATGCATTTTGATATGTTGTATTTAATGTGTACTTTTGGAGAGTAAATCAAAATACATTTAAAGGTGAAGAAGCTTTTTTTTATTTTATTCTCTATATATCCATTTGTAATGTATGGTCAGAAAATCTCGTTAGGTTCTTGTACAACGCGTGATGGAGGCCAATACAAAGGAGAAATGATGTCTGGAAGACCGCATGGTAAAGGGAGTACACTTTATGAAAATGGTGATATATTTGAAGGGCAATATGTAAAAGGTAAACGCCAGGGGTATGGTATTTATACTTTCGCTGATGGTGAAAAATACGAAGGTGAGTGGATGCAAGACCAGCAACATGGACGTGGTACTTTTTATTTCATGAATAACAACCGTTATTCAGGCCTTTGGTTTCGAGATTACCAGCAAGGTCATGGAATTATGTATTATTATAATGGTGATGTCTATGACGGCGAGTGGTATCAAGATAAGCGTCAGGGAAAAGGTAAATATACTTTTTCCAATGGTGCCTATTATATAGGTCAATGGCGCAACGATCAAAAGAATGGAAAAGGTTTCTTTGATTGGGGTGATGGAACTACATACGATGGTCTGTGGCTCGATAATGTCAGATCAGGAAAGGGTACTAATTGCTATGCCGATGGTGATGTATATGTAGGAGACTGGGACAACGATATTCAAAATGGAAAAGGAATCTACAAATTCTCAAATGGAGACATATATGAGGGCGAGTATGTAGAAGGAGAACGAACAGGAGCAGGCATCTTTAAGTTTGCAAACGGTGACAACTATACGGGTCATTTTTATAAAGGAAATAAAGATGGTTTTGGGACATTTACATGGAGCAATGGAGATATATATGTAGGTTCATGGAAAAATGATCGACAAAATGGTCATGGAAAACTGACAAAAAAAAACGGAGATATCTTTGACGGCTCTTTTAAAGAGGGTAAGATGGACGGACAGGTTATAATTCGCTATACGGATGGTAGCAAATATAAGGGTACCTATACTAACGGAAAGCGAAATGGTGCTGCCATTGAAGTAGATAAAGATGGTAAGCGTTTTGAAGGTACTTATGTAAATGACGAGAGGGATGGAACTTTTGTAGAAAAAGACCGAAATGGACAAATCATTACTAAAGGCCATTATGAACATGGACGTCGTTACGAAGACAAATAAATAATTCTAATATAATAAAAACATGATTATTGACACATTAGAAAATCTGGAAAAATATGTTGCAGTAGTACCGCAACTCCAGATGGTGGCAGACTATATCAAATCTGTTGACCTTAGGAAACTTGAGAACGGCAAACATTTGGTGCAGGGTGAAGATATTTTTGTAAATGTGCAAACCCTAAAAGGTAAGAAACGTGGAGAAGCTCCTTTTGAATATCATCATCAGATGATTGATGTTCAGATACCATTGAGCGGCGAAGAATCTTATGGGTACAAGCCTGTATGCGACCTTCCAGATACAGAGTTTGATGATGCAAACGACTGTGCTCTAATTCATAATGTTGATGCTACATGTTTTGTAACATGCAGGCCGGGAATGTTTGTTATTTTCTTTCCAAGAGATGGCCATGCACCTGGTATCACCGATGCCGATGAACTTCATAAACTGATTTTTAAAGTAAGAGTATAAACCTTATAATCGTAAAGAATCATGGCAGTAAAAAAGACAACCTCCAGAGTTAAAAAAACAAAGGAAGTAGAACCTAAAAAAAACCTTCATATAGGCTTGGTGAAAAATGACCCCTATCTGGAACCTTATGAAGATGCAATTTGCGGACGTCATAACCATGCGGCATGGAAGTTGAGCCAACTGACACAAGATGGTAAGATTTCACTTTCCGACTTTGCCAACGGTCATGAATATTTTGGCCTTCATAAGACTGCTCATGGATGGGTGTTCCGCGAATGGGCTCCCAATGCGACAGATATTTTCTTAATAGGAGACTTCAATAATTGGTTGGAAACCGACAAATATAAGGCTAAGCGTATAGAGGGAACAGGTAACTGGGAACTCAAGTTGCCTGAAAAAGCATTGAAGCATGGAGATCTTTATAAAATGAGTGTTCATTGGAACGGAGGACAGGGGGAACGTATTCCTGCATGGGTACGTCGTGTAGTTCAAGATGATAAAACAAAAGTATTCTCCGCACAAGTTTGGAATCCGGAAATTATTTATCAATGGAAGAAAAAGAAGTTCAAGGCCAATACGTCACCTCTCCTTATCTACGAATGCCATATAGGCATGGGGCAGGATGCAGAGAAAGTTGGAACATATACCGAATTCCGAGATAATGTTTTGCCACGGGTCATTAAGAATGGCTATAACTGTATTCAGATTATGGCCATTCAGGAACATCCATATTATGGTAGTTTTGGTTATCATGTCAGCTCATTTTTTGCCGCATCAAGCCGTTTTGGAACGCCAGAAGAATTAAAATCACTGATTGACACCGCTCACCAGAATGGCATTGCTGTTATTATGGATATTGTTCATTCACATGCTGTGAAGAATGAAGTAGAGGGTTTAGGAAATCTTGCAGGTGACCCGAACCAATTTTTCTACCCTGGAGATCGTCATGAACATCCGGCATGGGACTCTCTCTGTTTTGATTATGGTAAAGATGATGTTATTCATTTCCTTTTGTCTAACTGCAAGTACTGGCTGGAAGAATTCCACTTTGATGGTTTCCGTTTCGATGGTGTAACATCAATGCTCTATTATAGTCATGGGCTTGGGGAAGCTTTCTGTAACTATGGCGATTATTTCAATGGACACGAAGATGATAATGCTATTTGTTACCTTACTCTTGCCAATAAATTGATACATGAAGTAAACCCAAATGCCATTACAATCGCCGAAGAAGTTAGTGGTATGCCTGGACTTGCTGCAAAGTATGAGGATGGTGGGTATGGATTTGATTACCGTATGGCAATGAATATTCCCGACTATTGGATTAAAACTATCAAGGAATTGAAAGATGAAGATTGGAAACCGAGTTCTATTTTCTGGGAGGTTAGAAACCGTAGGCCTGACGAGAAGACAATTTCCTATTGTGAAAGTCACGACCAGGCTTTGGTGGGTGACAAGACTATTATATTTCGCTTGATTGATGCAGACATGTATTGGCATTTCAAAAAAGGTGATGAAAACGAGACTGCTCGTCGCGGAATTGCTCTTCACAAGATGATTCGTCTGGTAACGGCAGCAACCATCAATGGTGGCTATCTGAATTTTATGGGTAATGAATTTGGTCATCCAGAATGGATTGATTTCCCCCGTGAAGGCAACGGATGGAGTTATAAATACGCCCGCAGACAGTGGAATCTTGTTGATAATCCAGACTTATGCTACCACTGGTTGGGTGATTTTGACCGTGAAATGCTGCGAGTCATCAAAAACGAAAAGAATTTCAATCGCACACCAGTTCAGGAAATTTGGCACAATGATGGTGATCAAATTCTTGCTTTTATGCGTGGTAATTTGATATTTGTATTTAATTTTTCTCCGACACACTCATTCACTGACTATGGATTCCTTGTACCTACTGGATCTTATGATGTCGTATTGAATACCGATGCCGTGTGTTTTGGTGGGAATGGTTTTGCTGATGATAGCTTAACCCACTTCACAAATTATGATCCTTTATATGTAAACGATCATAAAGAATGGTTGAAACTATATATTCCAGCACGTTCAGCTGTCGTTCTTAAAAAAAACTAATATAAAAATTTTATTAGTGAGAAGACATAAATTCAACGAATCAAAAGAGATTGGCACAATCATTTTACAAATGGTTTGTGCTATTCTCTTTTGTGCCTTTTCATTTTCCTATGTATATGGATATCAATCAGATGTTTTTGCCGATGCTCAAAATACTTTATCCAAAGGTGTCACTCATTACCATAAGTTAACAGGGGCGATAATCATTACCTTTTGTTTGTTATTATTACAACAAACAATAAGTAGGTTTACCGTCACTTGTGGACGCCTTTATGGTATGACTTTTGTACCTTCTTTTTTATGTTTAGGATTTCTTTCATTTTATGCCGCTCATCCGTCAGCATCAGTAATATGGCTATTAGTAGGAATAGTCATATCTGTAATTATTATCATCTTTATTAGAACCGGACAAGGATTGACAATCGCTCAAAAGAAATCTGCCAATCTTATCGTAGGACCTGTTATCATAGGTAATGTTTTTATACTATTATTAGGGATGATTGTCTGTGCATTTATAGGTGACCATTCAGAGTCTCTTCACAACAGGTTGAAGGCCGCCCGTTTATATAAAGAGAAAAAATATGTAGAGTCCCTTTCTGTCGGGAATCAGAATTCACCTGACAGCATCCTTTCGTTAATTCATATTAAATCGCTTATTTTGACGAAAGGTCTTGGCGAACATTTATTTGAATATGTTCCAAGGAAGGAATATTGGCCTCGTCATCTTAGAATGAAGAGTCATGACTACATTCTATGCACATATTTGATAGATAAAGATCTTTTTTCCTTTGTTAACTATCTTGAAAGGCATAATCTGATTGATACCAATCTGTCCAAACACTATAGGGAAGCATTAATTCTCTTTGTTCGAAGTCATACAAATACATCCATAACGTATAGTGATAATGTTATGGATGCAGATTTCCAAGATTTCATGAAGCTTCGTCATCAGTCAGAAGCATCTCTTGATTATAAATACAGGTTGCACGATGTCTATGGCAACACCTATTGGTACTATTTTTTCTTCACTTCCTCAACAGCTTTTACCCAATCGGTATCTAAAGAGAATTGAGTAATGCAGTTAGGATTATCAAAGTAAGAAAGAACGAGTTCTTTGTCCATATCATTGAATAGCGGATTTTCTATAGATATTTTCTTAAATTTTGCATTTATCAATTCACGTTCCTTTGACTTTTTGGCTTTACCCATTCGCTCAGTAAAGATAGTAATGAACTCATAGAGAGCTACCGCCTGTTCGTTTAACAACTTAATATTCTCGTTCATATTAGCAATGTCAGTTGTATCTGTCAGAAGTTCTTCACGTACTTTCATAGACATATAGCTAAGCTCATCAATCTTGAAAGTGGCAATTTTTCTCATTTCCAAAGTTGATTTTGGATTTTTCAGATCTTCTTGAGCCATACGCAAAACCTCTTTAAAAACCTCTTGAGCATGAGCACATGCAATAGTCATGGTCATCATGATGACCGTCATCATAATTTTCCTCATTTTGATATTGATTTTGTTAAATATTTACGATTGTTAATACATGATGGAAGTTCGTTCTCATAGTGTGAAACCATGATGAGAGTTTTTCCTGGTAGTGAGCAATAGGTATCAATAATTTCTTTGATATAGAAACATTGTTTGTCATCAAGACCATGAAGTGGTTCATCAAGAATCAATAGGTCAGGTGCTTTAACGAAGGCCCGAATAAGAAGAATCAGTCGTTGTTCTCCGCTTGATATTTGCATAAAGGAACGCTCTTCCAAGTCTGATAGACCAAAGACTGACATCCATGCACGACATTGTTCTTCCTCTTCCTTCGTCGTTCTTACATACATACCGATTGAGTCTTTCAACCCACTGGCAACAATTTTAATACATGGTATATCTCTTTGATATGCTCTATGCATTTCTGGTGATACATAGCCGATGTTTTTTTGGATATCCCATATACTTTCGCCTGATCCTCGATGGTGGCCGAAGAGTGTGATGTCACATGCATAGCTTTGCGGGTTGTCTGCACATATCAAACTCAATAATGTTGATTTACCAGAGCCATTTCTACCACTAAGCGCCCACTTTTCGTTCGTTTTAATTGTCCATGATAGTTTATCTAATATAATTCTGTTCCCATAACAGATGCTCACTTGATTAAGTTTGACAATTGTTTGATCTTGTGGTTCTTTGTTTTTGTTAGAAAGAGTAAACAACATTTCTCTCTTTTCATCAGACAATTTATAATAAACTGAATTCGAATGAGTATTTTTGAATTCTTGAAGTGTTAACTTATTACAGACGACCTTGTTTTTAACTTCTACAACATGAGTTATGAAATCAGGAATGTCTTCTTGTCTGTTAATAACAAGAATCAGTTGTAAGGGCCGCTGCTCTATAAGTTGTTTAAGTAACTCTCGTAATTGTTCTCTTGTTTGGATATCAAGCCCAATAAAAGGATTATCCATGATGAGCACGCGTGGGTCCTTCAAGAGTATCTTGGTAAGCTGAACTTTTCGGAGTTCACCACTGGAGAGCAGTATGATATATTTGTCTAATAGTTGATGTAAGTCGAATAATGTATATAGAGTGTCGCGCAACTTTTGATGTTTGCTATCATCTGAACCTGAAAGTTGGTATGCTTCATCAAGAATATTGGCGACTTTGGGTGTAGATTCGTCTATTTCCTGTTGATTCCATCTTTGCTGAAGAAAGTAAGTACGATCATTATCACCACCATAACAGTCTCGAAAGGCTATATAGCAAATGTTGTCAGACACCAATGGTTTTTCTGATGGGTAAAAATCGTATGATGGTTCTTGCATTTTGAGAGGATGACTGCCTCTAATGATGTCAACTAACATTGATTTGCCGCTGGCGTTTTCTCCATAAATGACAATCTGCTCACCGTCAAGAAGCTCAAAGTTTACAGGTTTTTTCATTTGCCATTTCGGCATGCGTGGCACGCCGTCGCAAATCTTGATGATACTTCGTCCTTTCATTATTTCTGTTCTATCCACTAACACGTTCTTTATTCTTACTGATAAAATCTTTCCATCCTTTATAACTCTTTCCTGTTTGAGGCCTTCCCATCTGAAGGAAATGACAGTAGGCCACACCGAGTGCATCCGTTGCATCCATGTATTTGGGCATCTCTTCTGCATCTAAATGAAGCATACGTTGAAGCATCCCTGCCACTTGTTCTTTTGAAGCAGTTCCATTACCAGTAATGGCCATTTTGATTTTCATGGGAGCATATTCATGAATGGGAATGTCACGTTCTATTGCTGCTGCGATTGCTACACCTTGTGCTCTTCCAAGTTTAAGCATTGATTGTACATTTTTTCCGAAAAAAGGTGCTTCAATTGCCATTTCATCAGGAAGATACGACTGTATGATGCCAGTAACACGCTCAAATATATGTCCAAGCCTCAGATAGGGATCACTCATCTTTGACATGTTGATTACTCCCATTGAAATCATTTCAACTTTATTCCCCAGTACCTTTATGACACCATATCCCATGACATTTGTGCCTGGGTCTATGCCTAATATTATTTTCTCACTCTTGATACCAGAATTATTCATTTTGTGTCTTATCTGTCAAGATACGGGTTATGGGCAACTTCTTCACCAATAGTGGTTGATAATCCATGACCAGGATAGACCTTTATATCATCTGGAAGTTGTGAAAGCATCCGTAAACTTTGTATGATTGCAAACATTGAGCCGTCTTTAAAATCTGTTCTGCCGATTGAATGTCGAAACAGCGTGTCGCCTGTGAATATGATTTTTTCTTCCTCACATAAATAAGCGACACTACCCGCGGAATGTCCTGGTGTATGAAGGACTTTTAGTTGATGATTGCCGAAAGAGATGATGTCTTTGTCGTGCAATATTTTTTCCGGCTTTGGTTCTTTGAGATTCGTTTGCATTCCAAAGAAATCTTTAGCTTGTTGGTTTAAGTTCTCCAGCTTGTTGCTATCATCTTCATGTATTGCAGGACGGAGAGAGAATACGTCTTCTATGAATCCATTACCAAAATTATGATCCAAATGTCCGTGAGTAGCTAAAAGATGTATGGGCTTAAGGTTGTTTTCTTTGATATATGTGATAATTGCCTGTTGTTCTTCAGTATAATATGCACCACAATCTATGATGACACATTGATTTGTATTATCACTAACGATGTAGCAGTTTTCCTGCAGCATGTTGCATTCTATTTTCTTGACGTTCAACATATCTGTTTTTGGGAATTAAATTAATGTTGAATGTACATCATATTACATTATATGGGCACATAGATTATATTCTTTTGATCATACCATTCTTCTTTAAACCAATTATGAATTGGCAACACCTCGGCAGTTTTTTTGAAAGGATGAATCTCTCCATCAATATTACCGCCTTTAAGACAAATGACTCCATTAAGCATTGCATTGCGTTGATTGTTTGAAATATTCTTTCTAACAATTTTTACTAGGTCGGGTAGGGGCATGACGGCACGACTCACAACAAAGTCGTATTTCCCTTTTTCTTCTTCACCTCTGATATGTTCAGCTACGACATTTTTCAGACCTATTGCATGAGCAATTTCTTGTGCAACCCTTATTTTTTTTCCTGTCCCGTCAATGAGTTTGAAACTACAATCAGGAAACATAATAGCGAGAGGAATTCCTGGGAAGCCTCCACCTGTTCCAAAATCAAGAATCCTTGAACCTTCTTTAAAATGTAAAACCTTTGCTATTGCTAAAGAGTGGAGAACATGATGTTCGTATAGGTTGTCAATATCTTTTCTGGAAATGACATTAATCTTGGAGTTCCAGTCGTGGTACAACTCATATAAAGATTCTATTTGCTGACTTTGTATGACGTTTATTTCTGGAAAATATTTATCAATGATTTCAATATTCATAAGGCTATTTCATATCTATGTCATCATAATCTATATCAACACGAATCTCACCAACTTCATGAGGAGCAATCTCGTCTTCACAGTATATGAAAGTAAGAGATTTTTTTCCTATGATGTAGTTTTCTGAAACATATGCTTTTCCGTCGGAAAAAATATTTTTTTCTTGTAATAAAGGTAAGCTTTCCACATTGAAACGCTCTTCCATTTTATGAATTATTATATCTGTCAGTTTTGATTTATACCCAGGCTTAAGGATATCATCTAAAGTTAAAAGTTTGCCATCTTCCACACTGAAGTTCCTGGCAATGGTTTGTCTTATTCCATGTGCACCTCCTCCAAAGGAGTAAACGGTTGCAATATAGTTCATGACATTATCTTTTCCATTTTGTGTACATGTGTTTACAAAGTATTGGCAATTATAGGATTCGGCATGTTCTTTGTCTGCTTTGTATAGTTGGCCATATTCTTTCTGGTAGTCATATAAGAATCTCTTGACAAAGGAGTCAACAACAATCGAAACTGATGGTGTATTGTATCCAGGAAGAAAATAGTCAGGTGTAAGAATACCTGAGTGCAACACACCTTGGTTTATAATATCAGCGTTTTTACCTTTAACATATTGCAAACTAAGTCTTACATGGCATTTAGGTGTATTGGCGTCTTTTGCAAGAGAAAGTATGGAGTCAACAACAATGCTGTCGAACTCCATACCTTGAAACTCTGCGGTTCTCTCTCCGCTTCCACTACATGAAACGATAATTGCGGAGATTATTAAAGCCTTTATGTTTTTTTTCATGCTTGATGGCTTAATAGCTTCTTGCAATGATGACACGGTGCTTGGACGGTTTCCCGCTAACCATATCTATGCCTGGTGTCTGCTCATAAGCAAAGGGTACACAACGAATAGTTGCCTGTGTCTCTTCTTTGATCTTTGCTTCCGTTTCTGCAGTTCCATCCCAATGGCAGAGAAAGAAACCTCCATCTTTGACGCGTTCTTTAAACTCATCATAGTTTTCACATTCATAGATACGATCATCGCGATATTTACGAGCTTTCTCAAAGATGTTTTTCTGTATGTCTTCAAGCAGTTGTTCAACATAGGTTGCTATGCCTTTGATGGGACGTGTCTCTTTCTCTAATGTGTCACGACGCATAACCTCTATTGTGCCATTTTCCAAATCGCGTGCTCCTAAAACAAGACGTACGGGAACACCTTTCAGCTCGTAGTCAGCAAACTTATAGCCAGGACGCTTGTTGTCTGAATTGTCAAATTTTACAGAGATACCTTTTGAACGTAACTCCTCAATTATTGGCTGCACCTCTCTGTTTACCAGTTCTGCCTGTTCTGGTTTTGTCGCAATAGGAATGATGACAACCTGAATTGGGGCGAGACGAGGGGGAAGAACCAAACCGTTATCATCTGAGTGTGTCATGATGAGAGCTCCGATAAGGCGCGTGGAAACGCCCCACGATGTTGCCCAGACATATTCCGGCTTATTTTCTTTATTCAAATATGTCACTTCAAAGGCTTTAGCAAAGTTTTGCCCGAGGAAATGTGAGGTGCCGCTCTGCAGGGCTTTTCCGTCTTGCATCATGGCTTCAATGGTGTATGTATCCAAAGCGCCTGCAAAACGTTCTGTTTCGCTCTTAACTCCCTGTAATACAGGAACTGCCATCCATTCTTCTGCGAACTTGGCATATACATGCAACATTTTCTTTGCTTCTTCTTCTGCTTCTTCCTTGGTTGCATGCGCAGTATGACCTTCTTGCCAAAGGAACTCAGATGTGCGTAGGAAAGGGCGTGTACGCATTTCCCAGCGCATGACATTGCACCATTGGTTGCACATTAAAGGTAGGTCACGCCATGAGTGAATCCAGTTCTTATAGGTGTTCCATATAATGGTTTCCGATGTTGGACGAACGATAAGTTCTTCTTCGAGTTTGGCTGCTGGGTCAACCTCAACACCACTCTTATCTTCTTTAGCTCGAAGACGATAGTGGGTTACGACAGCACATTCTTTTGCAAATCCTTCAACATGTTCAGCTTCTCGTGATAAGAAACTTTTTGGAATCAGCAATGGGAAATAGGCGTTTTGAGCACCAGTTTCCTTGAACATTTTATCAAGTTGTTGCTGCATTTTTTCCCATATGGCATAGCCATAGGGCTTGATAACCATACATCCTCGAACGGCCGACTGTTCTGCAAGGTCGGCCTTAACGACCAAATCATTATACCATTGACTATAATTATCAGTGCGTTTGGTCAAGTCTTTAAGTTCTTTTGCCATTATTATTCTTTTACTATGAATTTTTATTTGTCTGCAAAATTACTCATTTTTTTTTGTTTATCACTTCATTTGCGCTAATTCTTGTTATTAGAATATTAAATAATATTTATTTTGTGCACATTTCATCTTTGATTCAGAAAAATCAGTTAACTTTGCAAACTAATTGAAAGAAGATAACGATTCTATTTTAAATAATTAATAAGGTAAAACAATGAAAAACTTGAAAATTTCCGTATGTGGACTTAGTATCCTACTGATGTTGTCTGGCTGTGATGCCAGTAATACTACAAAAGGTGCTGCCATTGGTGCTGGCGGTGGTGCTGCTATTGGTGCTGCTATCGGTCAGTTGATTGGACATAACACAAAAGGAACATTGATTGGCGCTGCTATTGGTACCGCTGTTGGTACAGGTGCAGGTGTGTTGATTGGTAAGAAGATGGATAAGGCAGCTGCAGCTGCCGCTGCTGTTCAGAATGCAAAGGTAGAAGAAGTAACTGATGCCAATGGCTTGAAGGCTGTGAAAGTGTCTTTTGATTCTGGTATCCTGTTTCCGACAAGCAGTGCAACACTTCAGGCAAAGGCAAAGTCGTCTCTTACACAATTTGCTGGTGTACTGAAGCAATATGCTGATGCTGACGTTGCCATTCAGGGTTACACAGACAACGCGGGTTGGAAGAATAGTACCCCAGAGCAGAGTGTTCAGAAGAACCAGAACCTTTCATTGCAGCGTGCACAGAGTGTTCAGGAATATCTGTTGCTACAGGGTGTTGGTTCGTCACAGATAAAATCTGTTGAAGGTTTGGGAGAAGCTAATCCTATTGCAGACAATTCTACGAAAGCTGGTCGTGAACAAAATCGTCGTGTAGAAGTATATCTCTATGCGAGTGAGGAGATGATAAAGGCTGCCAATGCTGGCACTCTAAATTAATATGATGTAAACAAGCTCCCCATTCGTGAGTTTTCTTTTCTTTAGAATATGAACTTACGGATGGGGATTTTCTTGTACTAATCTTTTGGGGGGTCCCAATAAATTTCCAATTTAATAGTTACAATAAAAAGATCATCAATAATTTTATGCGACTTGTTCGTTCCGTGTTGCGTTGGACGTTAGCTTTGTTCTTTGCTTCAACTATTGCAGTAGTTGTCTTGTATCGATTTATACCTGTTTATGTTACACCATTGATGCTTCTTCGTTGTGCAGAGCAAATAAAAGAGGGTAAAGAAATCAAGTTGAAACATAAGTGGGTGTCATTGAACGAGATATCCGTCCACATGCCTGTGGCAGTCATGGCCAGTGAAGACCAGCGCTTTTTGCTTCATCATGGTTTTGACTTTGATGCCATACAGAAAGCGGCGGTAAGGAATAAAACAAGTAAACGCAAATATGGGGCCAGTACGATTTCGCAACAGACTGTTAAGAATGTATTCCTTTGGCCAGGTCGATCTTGGATTCGTAAGGGCTTTGAAGTCTATTTTACAACTTTAGTTGAAACTATGTGGTCCAAACAGCGCATTATGGAAGTTTATTTGAATAGCATAGAAATGGGAGATGGTATTTACGGCGTGAGTGCCGTGGCAGGTGAGCATTTTGGCAAAAGGGCTGACGAGTTGAATCGTTCGGACTGTGCATTAATAGCTGCAACGCTTCCTAACCCCCGTTATTTCAGTTCAAAGTCCCCAAGTGCCTACATGCTTAAGCGGCAACGTAGGATTGAAAAAGAAATGAGATATATCCCAACCTTCCCAAAAGAAGGGGAGGACATAAATCCCGAGACCGTATCGGGCGGAATCTATAAAAATAGCAAATAGGCAAAAGATGAACACGGAAGAATTGCTTGCTCAACTCAATGATAGTCAAAGAAAGGCTGTTGAATACAATGATGGCCCCCAATTGGTCATAGCAGGAGCCGGTTCTGGTAAGACGCGAGTGCTAACCTATAAAATAGCCTACCTTCTTCAAAATGGTTTGAAGCCCTGGAATATTCTTGCTTTAACCTTTACTAACAAGGCCGCTAAAGAGATGAAGCAGCGTATAGGTCATCTTGTTGGTGATAGTGTTGCCAAGGACTTGCACATGGGCACTTTTCATTCCGTTTTTTTGAAAATTCTTCATGTGGAAGGTGAACGGCTGGGGTTTACTTCCAACTTCACCATCTATGATGAATCAGACTCCCGTTCTTTGATAAAAACAATTGTCAAAGAGATGCAATTAGATGATAAGCTTTATAAACCATCGGCAGTTCACAACCGTATATCAATGGCCAAAAACCATCTCATAGATGCAACCCGCTATGCATCTGATAGAGAAGCAATTTCCAGAGATTCGTATTCAAGGATGGGGGAGATATGGCGCATATTTACAGTTTATGAACAACGTTGCCGTCAGGCGAATGCCATGGATTTTGACGATTTACTTGTAATGACATGGCGACTGTTTAAAGAAAACGAAGATGTTCGAAGGAAATATGTAGAACGCTTTCAATATGTATTAGTTGATGAGTATCAAGACACCAACTATGCACAACAACAAATTGTTTTACAACTTTCTAAAGAAAATGGTCATATCTGTGTTGTTGGTGATGATGCACAAAGTATCTATGCATTCCGTGGCGCAAACATTGACAACATTCTTGATTTCCAAAAGGTTTACCCTGGGGCTCAGCTTTTCAAGTTAGAGCAAAATTATCGATCTACTCAAAATATCGTCCGAGCTGCCAATAGCTTAATCAAGAAGAACGAACGACAGATACAGAAAGATGTGTTTAGTCGTAATGATGAAGGAGAAAAGATTCAACTGAAACATGCTTATTCTGACAAAGAAGAAGCATGCATTGTTTGTCGTTATATTGGTAAGATTCGAAGAATAGAAAAAGCGGAATATAGTGATTTCGCAATCTTGTATAGGACAAATGCACAAAGTCGCACCTTTGAAGAGGAGATGCGTAAACAAGGGATTCCCTATCGCATCTATGGTGGCATGAGTTTCTATCAAAGAAAAGAAATTAAAGATATAATTGCCTATTTCAGAGTGATTGCAAATCCTGATGATGAAGAAGCCATCAAACGTATTATTAATTATCCCATAAGAGGTATTGGAAACACAACCATAGAGAAATTAACCTTAAAGGCACAAGAAAAAGGAGTTAGCATTTGGCAGGTTATCTGTCAACCACAATATTATCAACTCGATGTAAATCGCGGTACAATGAATAAATTGTCTGTGTTTTGCGAGTTGATAAAATCTTTTATCTGTCAGCTAAATACCATTGATGCCTACGAACTTGGTCAACATATTATCAAACAAAGTGGAATTTCTGCTGACATTTTTACGGGTACTGATGCCGACAGTATTTCCAGACAAGAGAACATAGAAGAGTTTGTCAATGCAATGCAAGAGTTTGTTGAAACTCGAAGAGAGGAAGGCTTGGAACAACACTCCTATCTTATAGATTTCTTGCAGGAGATAGCTCTTCTAACCGATCTTGATAGTAAAGATGACTCCGCAAGTCGGGTATCTTTAATGACAATTCATGCAGCCAAAGGCTTGGAGTTCCCTACGGTTTTTGTGGTAGGCATGGAGGAAAACATTTTCCCAAGTCCGATGTCTTCTGATAGTATTCGTGGGTTGGAGGAAGAACGACGGCTGTTCTATGTCGCTATTACAAGGGCGGAGAAACATTGTATTCTTACATGTGCCAAGAACCGATGGCGTTTTGGGAAAATGGAATTCGATGTGCCAAGTCGTTTTTTGGGTGATATTGACCCGTCTTTGTTAATGATTGAAAACGAAGGTGAAAACGATACTTTTAACTTTAATGCTAAGTCTAAACAAAAGCTCATCATGACGCGACGGCCAGAACAGAAAGAACGGCCTGTAGTACCCCTTAATCCGCAAAGGCACAGAATTGTGAATATATCTCAATCAAATCCGTCATCTTCAACCACTTTTGATACTCCGATGCTGAGTGAAGGTAATATCATTGAGCACCAAAGGTTCGGTTTGGGAACCGTCATCAAGATTGAGGGAAGAGGAGAGAATACAAAAGCAACTGTTGAATTTAAAAATCTTGGAACAAAACAACTTCTATTGAAGTTTGCCCGATACAAGGTGGTAAGATAAGTTGATTACAGAGCCTCATCTTCAGGACGCTCTATCTGACGTTTCTGAAGATGGGGCTGTCTTGTTTTTCTCTTGAGCCATGCAGCCTTGCGCGCTTCATATATCTCATAATGATTTTCCAAAAAATTATCAGCCATTATTCGAATCTACTATAAATTACACTGATAGTCAATGGTGAATGAGTGCTGAGAGTGACACCTTGTCTATTGGCCTCATCCCATTCTTCTTTTGAAAAGCCTTTGACAAGTTTGCAGCTTGTCATCTCCATTTCGTGTGTAACATTCAAGATAGCGCCGGTAGTGCTGCTTGTTGATGTTGTCACAGGTATGATGGTGACCTTATTCCAGTTAGAAGACTCTCTGTGAGAATTCATATAGTGTAACAAACCAGAAATGTTGTTAAACGTATAGGTGTTCATCACATTAGAGTAAGCCGCGAGGAAAGAAGTACGGTTGTTATTAATCTGCCCCTTCTCAAAGAATGTATAGAGACTATCAGAAGGAATCATCAGCAAATATTGTGGGGTCTTCATGGAGAAGTCGCTTGTTGACAGATTATTCATCTTGGACAGCACAACTTTTGCTTGGCTAATGGAGTCAAGTTCATGTTGATAAAATATTTCGTCAACAGGAAGAGTTAATTCCGTGAAAAGTCCCGCAGGAGTCTTAAGGTATGTGCAACTACTGTCATTCTTTAAAGAATCAAGTGCCACCTCATCATTATTGATAGTTGTTGTTTGCAGAACTTCTTCAGTACCAACAAATGAAGCCAAACCATCATAGATAGAGTCTGGCTCATGGTACCGGAAATAGACATTAAGCTGTGTCAGATAGACTTCTGCAATAGCTCCCAAGCCTGTTTTATGTTTAAAATAGAAACCGGGAGCTACATTTTGGATGAATTGATAACTATTCTTAAAATACTCAGGATGTTTATAATAACAATCCATGATATAGCTACCATAGTTATTGTACACAGTTCCGTCTTTGGAGGTGTATGAGTCATTAAGAGGAATTCTTATGTTAGGATTTTGAGTATCTGTATTATATGCCAGTGAATAGGTTTTGTCTTTTCTGATTCCGTCTAATCTTATTAAAGAACCATCATTTTCTGGATTATAATCAGAATAGTATATAGTATCTTCACTCATAGGTTGCGCCATTTCCATTGCCGTAAGTTTCATGACTGCCAAGGAGTCACCAAAAGTATCCTTGTAATATAAGCGAAGCTCGCAAGAGTCGGCAAAGATGGTTCCATCAGACAGTTTACTTGCAATGACATCTGAATCCGGGAATTGGTAATTTTCTAACGTATGGAACTGTGTCGTAAAAGCAGCATCAACATATGTGCTTGTTTCCGGGTCAATAACTCTACCTATATATCCGTTTGTTGAACGTGCAAACACAGAGTCAACCTTTATTGTTGATGATTTGACGAGAAATGTGTCAGTATTAAAACTCAAATTATTCAAATTTGTAGTCAATGATGTTCCAAGTTCGTCAGTAGTTTCATCGCAAGCCACCAGCATACTCGTTGCAACAAGTGCTACTATAGCCATGCTGATAGATGTCTTTATAGCGTGGCGCAATTTTGCGTCCAAAGAGTTAATCATGTTTCTACGTTTGTTGTTTATTCGTCAGGACAAATCTGTTTATAGAAGTCGATAATAGCATCCATAGCGCCTTCACCCTGTAGTTTAAGTGTGGGGATACCTCTCTTTTCAACATATTTGCTCAAATTCTTGTTCACCTTCTCACCAGTTTCAATAATAGCATCGCTATAGTCAATTGCCAGCTTTCCTAACTCTATAAAGCTAAATTTTTCTTTGTAAGCCTTCAGTAGTTCTGGTGATGCTTCACGGTAGGGAACGCATTGTTTGAAGTTTTCTCCCAAATCATTTTTTAATGTACCAGGAAAAAGTGATGTAATTACTTTTGAATTGGCAAATGATGGTTCATCATGATAAGCTGTTTTAATATATAGTGGAATAACAGCAGCCATCCATCCTTGACAGTGAATTATATCTGGTGCCCAGCGCATTTTCTTAACTGTCTCAAGGACTCCACGAGCAAAGAAAATGGCACGTTCACCATTATCTGGATATTCTTCTCCAAGTTCGTCCACCGTCATCTTACGCTTCATGAAATAGTCATCATTATCAATAAAATAAACTTGAAGACGTGTTGCTGGGATAGATGCAACCTTAATTATAATAGGGTGGTCAGTATCATCAATAATGAGATTCATGCCCGACAGTCGTTGTACTTCATGCAGTTGTCCACGTCGTTCGTTGATGGTTCCCCATTTGGGCATAAAAGTTCGGATTTCAAAACCTGATTCCTGAACTTTGTTTGGAACCTCACGGCCCATTACAGACAACTCTGTGTCAGGAACATACGGACTGATTTCTTGATTGATGAACAATACTTTCTTTGCCATTTTTTGTATAGTTTAGAATTGATGTTGTTACTCGATGACCACGAGAGGGGCATCTTCAAGAACATTTTCACCTTGTTTAACACAGATGGCTGTAACGATTCCGTCCTTCTCAGCCTCTATATTATTGGCCATTTTCATTGCTTCCAAAACAATGATAGTGTCACCAGTCTTAACAGCTTGGCCGACTTCAACTTCAATGGAAGTTATAACACCTGGCAGCGGAGCTTTTACTGCATTAGCAGTATTGACGTTGGTGGTAGGTGTAGAAGAAACTTCTTTTTGTTCACCAGCAGGTTGCCCGAGTACAATTTTTTTCTTCTCGGGCTCTTGTTCGGGCTCCATTTCTATCTTGTAGTCCTCTCCGTTGACCTTCACGGTTGCAATGTTCTCTACAATTTCACCAATAGTGACAATGTATTCTTTTCCTTCGATGGTATATTTGTATTCTTTCATGTCGTTCTTATCTGGGTTTATTTGTCATGGTAAGGAAGCGAGCATTCCATAGCGTGTGACGTGGTACGATAGTGATGATATCCGCTTCCCGATCGTGTACATTGTTTCCTTTAAACTCGTGCAGTGCCATTGCGATGGCTGCTATGACGTTTTTATCCATAATGTTTTTTCTTAATTACATAGGCATACATCCGTGTTTCTTGGCTGGCAGGCTTTGACGTTTTGTCGATAATTGAGCCAGTCCTCTGCAAATACGAAATCTTGTGTTGCGAGGTTCTATGACATCATCAATATAGCCATATTGCGCTGCTTGGTATGGGTTTGCAAAGAGTTCACTATATTCGTCTTCTTTTTCTGCGATAAACGGACGTGGATCTTCACCTGCTTCTTTTTTGGCTTTCACGTCACGAGCGTAGAGTACAGCGACTGCACCACTTGCACCCATCACGGCAATTTCGCTGGACGGCCATGCAAAGTTGAGGTCAGCCCGAAGCTGTTTGCAACCCATTACGATATGGCTTCCTCCATAAGACTTACGCAGTGTGATGGTAATTTTGGGCACTGTAGCTTCACCATAAGCGTAAAGCAACTGTGCTCCGTGAAGGATGACAGCATTGTACTCCTGTCCTGTACCGGGAAGGAATCCCGGCACATCAACCAAACTGATAATAGGAATATTAAAGGCATCGCAGAAGCGAACAAAACGTGCACCCTTCCGCGAAGCATTTGTATCCAACACACCTGCATAGGCAGACGGCTGGTTTGCGACGATTCCAACACTTTGCCCGTTAAATCTGGCAAAGCCGGTAATGATATTCTTAGCAAACTTTGGTTGTACCTCAAAGAACTCTCCATGGTCTGTTAAGGCTGTAATGACTTTGTACATGTCATACGCCTTATTGGGGTCATCAGGAATGATCTCATTGAGGATATCTTCCTTGCGATCAATGGGATCATCGCATTCCATTCTCGGAGCTTCTTCCATATTGTTTGAAGGAATATAACTCAAGAGAGTCTTAATCATCTCCATGGCTTCTTCTTCAGTCTTGGCGGTAAAATGAGTTACGCCACTTTTTGAGGCATGTACACTGGCTCCACCAAGGCTTTCAGCATCTACATTTTCTCCTGTTACTGTTTTTACGACAGCAGGTCCTGTCAGGAACATGTAGCTTGTATTTTCCATCATGAGGATGAAGTCTGTCAAGGCAGGACTATAGACGGCACCACCAGCACAAGGACCCATGATTGCTGAAATCTGAGGGATAACACCAGAAGCGAGAATGTTGCGTTCAAAAATCTCACCATATCCAGCCAATGAGCAGATGCCTTCTTGAATACGGGCTCCACCAGAGTCATTCATGCAAATCATGGGGGCACCATTCTGCATGGCCATATCCATAACTTTACAGATTTTCTGACTCATGGTTTCTGAGAGAGAGCCGCCATTCACCGTGAAGTCTTGCGCAGAGACATACACTAAACGACCACTGATGGTAGCACTTCCTACGACCACGCCATCGCCCATATATTTTTTCTTCTCCATACCAAAATTATGGCAACGGTGAAGTTTAAACATGTCATATTCTTCAAACGAGCCTTTATCAACAAGCATCTCTATACGTTCACGAGCAGTATATTTTCCACGTTGATGTTGTTTTTCTATGGCTTTTTCACCACCTCCAAGGCGTGCCTGTTCGCGTTTTGCAATCAGTTCCTTAATCTTTTCGGTTTGTTTACTCATTGTATAATGCTATTTTAATTTATTGCATATAAATAATTGTGTGCAAAAATACAAAAAAATATTGAAACAGAAGTACATATAGCATCTGTTTTAATACTTTTTGTATATTGTTTGGATGGTTAAAGATGTATGGATGAGCTTTTTATCAGTATTGTCTCAATGCCGCTAATAATTCTTGATTTTCAGTCTTGGTGCCAATCGTAATGCGAAGACAATCTTGACAAAGTGAAATATGTGTACGATTTCTAACTACAACGCCTTTTTTTATCAGGTAGTCATAAATGCTTTGTGCATCAGTCATTCGTGCGAGAAAGAAGTTTGCGTCGGATGGATACACCTCCTTGCATATCGGAAGAAGTTTAAAAGCATCCATCAGACGGCTTCGTTCCTGGAGGATAACTCCAATCCATTTCTCTACCTGATAGGAGTCTTTTATCGTTTCCATGGCTTGCTGCTGAGTCAACAAGTTAATGTTATAGGGATATTTTACTTTGTTGAACAATTCGATAATTGACTCTTGTGCAAAGGCCATACCTAATCTGATGGCCGCCATGCCCCATGCCTTACTCAAGGTGTTAAGTACAATCAGATTTGGGTACATGTCAAGTTGAAGACGCATGGGCCGTTCTGCGGAGAAATCGCTGTATGCTTCATCTAAGACCACCAGTCCGTCGAATCGTCGTAAAACATTTTCTATAACGTCTCTCTTGATGATATTTCCTGTTGGATTGTTAGGGCTGCAAATCCAAATAAGTTTCGTGTTTACATCTGTAGCGTTCAAAAGTTCGTCGGCTGTTGTCTGAAACTGATTGTCCAGCAGAACTTTCCTATATTCAACATCATTTATATCAGCACAGACCTTGTACATTCCATAGGTAGGTTCAATGGCCACGACGTTGTCTGTGCCGGGCCTACAAAAGCATCGGTAGAGCAGGTCGATGGCTTCATCGCTGCCATTTCCGAGGAAGATTCGACTTGCCTTCACACCCTTTAGTCGTGCAAGTTGTTTCTTGAGTTCCAACTGCAATGGGTCTGGATATCTGTTCAGTGGTTTATTGTATGGATTTTCATTAGCATCCAGAAAGACATGTGCCACATGTCCATTATATTCATTTCTGGCCGAACTATAAGGCGCAAGAGCTTTAATGTTAGGTCTCACTAAATCTTCTAATCTTCTCATTCGAATGGCTTATCTTGGTTGTTTTTGTTCAGTTCTGTCGTGATCCTCTATGGCTTTCAGCCTTACAGTCATTGCGTTCCGGTGTGCGTCGAGTTGCTCTCCGGTGGCCATTACTTCCACAGCTTTGCCGATGGAACGAATCCCTTCTTCTGTTAAATGCTGGAAAGTGATTTTTCTGTTATAACTGTCAAGGTTAACGCCGCTATATGCAGTTGCGTAGCCGTGAGTCGGTAGCGTGTGATTGGTGCCACTGGCATAGTCACCGGCGCTTTCACAAGCATATTCACCAAGAAACACACTGCCAGCATTTGTCACTTTTGGAGCTAACTCTTCAAAGTCCTTGGAGGCAATGATGAGATGCTCTGGGGCATAGGAATTACTAAGTGCGATAGCCTCTTCCGAACTTTTGACCAAAACCATGTGACTGTTCTCCAGGGTCTTGGCAGCAATATCTCTGCGTGATAGTTGTTTCAACTGTTGTTCAATTTCTGCAACGACATTGTTTAAGAGTCGTTCAGAAGTTGTAATCAGCAATACTTGTGAATCGATTCCGTGCTCAGCCTGACTAAGCAAATCAGCTGCAACAAACACCGGGTTACTACTATCGTCAGCTATGACACATACCTCAGATGGACCGGCTGGCATATCAATGGCGGCATCGTGAAGGCTCACCTGCTGTTTGGCAGCCATGACATATTGGTTGCCTGGACCAAAAATCTTATAAACCTTAGGGACACTCTCTGTACCGAAGGCCATGGCAGCAATGGCCTGTACTCCTCCAATTTTAAAGATTTTGTTTACCCCGGCAATTTTCGCTGCTACCAGTATGGCTGGATTTACACGTCCTGTTCGGTCGGGTGGGGTGCAGAGTACTATTTCCTCACAGCCGGCAATACGGGCAGGTGTGGCCAGCATCAAGACAGTTGAAAACAAAGGAGCCGTTCCACCAGGGATATAGAGTCCTACTTTTTGGATGGGAACGCTGCGTTGCCAGCAGGTTACGCCTGGAACTGTCTCTACCATTGTGGTCTCAAATCGCTGAGACTCATGAAATCTGGAGATATTTTGGTGTGCGAGTTTGATAGCATCTTTCAGTTCTTGTGCTACCAGTTCCTCCGCTTCTTCCATTTCTTCAGATGAAACATCCAAATGGTCCAAGCACACATGGTCAAAGCGCTTCTCATAGTCCTTCACAGCTTGGTCGCCGCGTTTTCTGATGTCATTAAGAACCATGCTCACCGTGTTGTTCAGTAGAGAAACATCCAGATGCGGTCGTTCTGTAATTTCTTTCCAATTTTGAGGGGTAGGATAGCGATATATTTTCATTACCTGGTAATGTTTTTATAGAATCATTTTTTCAATTGGAGTCACAAGGATACCTTGTGCACCCAGCTCTTTCAGCTTCCCGATGATTTCCCAAAAGCGTTTCTGGTCAAGCACGGTATGAACGGAGCACCATTCGTCATCAGCAAGTGGAATAATGGTAGGACTTTTAAGACCGGGCAGCACACTCACGATTTCGCTCAGACGACTACGGGGTATGTTCATCCGTACATATTTCTTATCTTCAGCTTGTCTGACGGCTTCTATTCTGAACAACATCTGGTTCAAGATGTCATGTTTTTCGTCATCCAGGTTCCAGTTGCCAATTAGCAGTGCTTCGCTTTGCATAACGGTCTCCACTTCCTCCAGGTTATTGCTTACAAGAGTGGATCCGGAACTGACAATGTCGAATATGCCGTCTGCAAGTCCTATACCCGGACTAATCTCAACACTTCCTGTAATCTCATGGATATCTGAATGGATGCCATTTCGCTCAAGGTATGTACGCAAAATATTGGGGTAGGAGGTTGCAATCTTCTTGTTGTTGAACCATTGCAAGCCCGTATATCGGATGCTTTTGGGAATGGCAAGAGATAATCGGCACTTGCTGAAGCCCAATCGTTGCAAAATCTGCGCATCTTCACCACGCTCAACAAATTCGTTTTCGCCAACGATACCGATGTCAGCAACCCCACTGGCCACACTTTGTGGTATGTCATCATCACGAAGATAAAGTACTTCCAAGGGAAAGTTGGATGACTTAACCAACAGCGTACGTTTGTTGGAACTGATTTTAATGTCTGCTTCTGCCAACAGATGCATGGTATCTTCAAAAAGTCGTCCTTTAGACTGAACAGCTATTCGTAGCATAGTAGTTCCTTTAATTAAATGTTAAATGTGATGCAAAAATACTGATTTCCGTTCTAATCTGCAAGAAATGTTGTACTTTTGTGGCGTTTTTACAACGATGAAGATAAAATTATACATGATTTATGCATGCAAATCACTCTGTCTGGTTGAAAGAATAGTTCTATTGTTTATTTGTATTCTTCCAATAATTGGCTGTGAAAAGCAGAAGCAACAGGAAATGACGCCATGGGGGACACCTGTCGATAGTGAGACAGGGGTTCCTGTTTCGGTGATGCAGCAGACAGATTCCACTTCTTCGTTATCATCCATTCAGTCTTCTGGAGAAATGATACTACTCACGCAGAGTGGTCCAGAGACCTATTATGATTATCATGGACGCAGTATGGGAACCCAATATCTGCTGTGTGAAAAGTTTGCCCAGCATTTGGGCGTGAGCCTTCGCGTGGAAGTATGTAAAGACTCTTTAGAAATGTTGAAAAGATTAAAAGAAGGCGAGGGTGACATTGCTGCCTTTGAGCTTCCCGCACACCAACAATCCGGCAAAGCCCTCGATATGCTCCACTGGCATGTCAGCAACACACATGGTGAACTTGCCGACAGCATCAACCGATGGTTTCATCCCGGTCTTATAGCACTTGTACGTCAAGAAGTTTCATACTTACTTTCGTCCAAGAGTGTTACTCGTCATGTATATTCACCAATGTTGAATCGAAAGGGAGGTGTTATTTCCCGTTATGACCATTTGTTCCGTCGGTATGCGTCTGTGGCTCGATGGGACTGGCGTTTGCTGGCTGCACTGTGTTATCAGGAGTCAACCTTCGATCCGAAGGCCCATTCATGGGCCGGTGCTTGTGGTTTGATGCAGATTATGCCCAATACGGCTGCACATCTTGGACTGCCCATGAGTTATATCTACGATCCCGAACAAAATATTGCAGCGGCAGCACGATATATACATGAACTCAGTGGAAAGTTTAGTGATGTGGGCAGTGCCAATGAGCGCTACAATTTTGTCTTGGCCAGTTATAATGGAGGCTTCTTCCATATCCGTGACGCTATGGCCCTTGCTCGTAAGTACGGCAGAAACCCATATCGATGGAAAGATGTTTCGGAATTTGTCCTGAAGCTAAGCCAGTCACAATATTATAACGACCCCGTAGTAAGGAATGGCTATATGCGCGGTTCCGAAACCGTCAACTATGTGTCACGCATTCGTGACCGCTGGTCGCAGTATCGTGGTTTTGCACGACCTTCAACGGGTGGAGATGGTTCTGATGTAGGTGTTCCGCAAAAAGCTACGAAGCAACATCGGTTCAAACTGTAACATGTAGTCTTATCCGAACAAGGCTCTTAAAGCTTCCTCCACCTTACGTACGGGATGCAGCTTTATCTTGAATTTTCGTTGGTCGATACTCTGCAAGTTATATTTGGGCAGGATGATATTGCTGAAGCCCAATTTTTCAGCCTCTGCAATTCTCTGTTCTATTCTGTTCACTGGTCGTACCTCACCAGAAAGTCCCACTTCTCCAGCCATGCACCAACCGTTCTCAATAGGAGTATCAACATTGGAGGACAACACGGCAGCAATCACACTTAAATCCATGGCGAGGTCTGTCACACGAAGTCCTCCTGCAATGTTGAGGAATACATCTTTCTGTGCCAACTTGAAGCCAACTCTTTTTTCCAAGACTGCCAATAGCATGTTCAGACGACGCTGGTCGAAGCCAGTAGCCGTGCGCTGCGGTGTTCCGTAGGCGGCAGTTGAAACCAGGGCTTGAGTTTCCAACAAGAAGGGCCGTACGCCTTCGATGGCAGCAGAGATGGCAATGCCAGACAGCCCCTCGTGGTCCTGAGTCAGAAGAAGCTCGGATGGATTTCCTACTTGACGCAGGCCACTTTGACGCATCTCGTAGATGCCCAGTTCTGAAGTTGAACCAAAACGATTCTTGATGGAGCGAAGCAGTCGATACATATAATGCTGGTCACCCTCAAACTGAATCACCGTATCAACGATATGCTCCAAAATCTTTGGACCAGCCAAGGTGCCTTCCTTATTGATATGTCCTATTAGTATGACTGGAGTACCACTGTGCTTGGCAAATCGAAGTAGCGCTGCCGCACATTCCCTTACTTGAGTGATGCTTCCAGGGGAACTTTCTGCTTCTTCCGTGGCAATGGTTTGTATGGAGTCAATAATGACAATTTCAGGCTGTACCTCCTTGATGTGATTAAAGATGGCTTCCAATGAGGTTTCCGTTAGTATAAGAAGACTGTCTGGGGCTTCACGCTCAATCAGCTTTCCTTGTGCGTCTGAAATATTCGTCAGACGCTCAGCCCTCATCTTCAGCTGATGTTCACTTTCCTCACCACTGACATATAGGACTTTTCGGTCGCTCATGTTCAACACGGTCTGTAACACCAGTGTGCTTTTTCCAATGCCAGGTTCACCACCCAGCAATATAATACTTCCGGGAACAAGTCCACCTCCGAGTACACGATTCAGTTCTGCATCGTGAAGGTCGATGCGTGGTTCTGCTTTTGCAGAGATATCTCTCAGCCGGTGAGGGCTACTGATTTCATGTCTGTTGGATGATCTGGCGAGGGCTTGTGCTGCAGAACGGGCAGCCATCGTTCCTGTATCTGATGATATTCTGATTTCTTTAAACGTGTTCCATTGTCCACACGCAGGGCATTTGCCAATCCATTTACCTGACTCTTGTCCACAATTCGAGCAGACATACATTGTCTTGTCTTTTGCCATATTGTCAATGATGATTTGCTGACAAAAGTACGAATAAATTTCCGATAGGCCAAAGACCGTTGAATTTTTTCTTTTCACTCTCTTGTTTGTTTTTTTGGCGGTCTGCGGAATTCTTCCTACCTTTGCGCCATTAAATAATAAGTATTGAACCTCATTTCATGAGAAAAAATATCATTTTCGCAATAGTTGCTTTCCTGCTTGTTTCCTGTGGTCAGTCGAATGACGGAAACAAGTCTCTTAGCCGAACAGAACGTCAGCGCCTTCGCATAGAAGATTCTCTTGCACTGAAAGTCAGTGTATTGCCCACCCTTGACTGTATGCCTCTTTTCATCGCCAAAGAGTTCGGACTTTTCGATTCTTTGGGCGTGGATGTTCGATTGAGAATGCACGACTCACAATTAGACTGTGACCAAGACCTGCTTAAGGGGCAGACAGAAGGTGCAATCAGCGACTTGGTTCGCATGGAATGGATGAAACGCCATGGCATTAACATGCGTCTAATAGGCACTACAAGCGCAGCGTGGGAATTGTTTGTTAGTCCCTCTGCTCGTGTCAAACAACCTAAGCAGTTGGGCGACAAGATGGTGGCTATGACGCGTCATTCGGCCACCGACTATCTTACATGGCGTATGCTTGACGGTGTAAACACATCGGCCGATGTGTTTCGGGTGCAGGTTAACAGTCTTCCATTGCGTCTGGAGATGCTTATCAACAGTGAGATAGACGTGGCATGGCTGCCAGAGCCTCAGGCCACGAAAGCTCGTCAGCTGAAGCTTCAGGCTATGGCAGAGTCAGAAAAGATTGCCCCTCGTATGGGTGTTGTGGCCTTCCGTGAAAAATCTTTAGCCGACAAGCGTCGGCAGGAACAGCTTGCTGCCTTTTGCAAAGCTTGGAACCAAGCCTGTGATACACTCAACAAATACGGTATCAGAGCCTGCGCTCCGTTTGTTGCGAAGTATTGTCAGGTAAAGGAAGAGGTTGCCGACTCGGTACCTCAGCAAATATTTACCCATTTGGGGACACCTCGTGAAGACGATGTGCAGCGTGCTGTGAAGTTCGTAGAATTGTTTCCCAATGGATATACTTTAAATGACTGACCCTTTTCTTTGTTGATTTTTTATGACCACACTGGAACAAATCTGGCAGAAGATGCTTCGTGACCGAGAACTCGGAGAGGGCTTGCGCCTGATGCGTATGGCACTTGTCAACGAGCAACAAGCTGGTATGGGACGACGCTCCATGAATCTTTTTCAACGTCTGGAAGCTTTGGAAGAAGATTACCGGCTGATGTGTGACTACATGCTTCGTGGCTACCAAGATAACGATAAGGAGGAAGTGTATGGTCAACTCTTGTTACGTGGTTATCGTATCTGGACAGACATGAAACTTTGTATGGCAATCAACAAGGGACAAAATGCATTTGCGGAAGCAGAGTCCAATTCATTGGACTACGGCTGCAGTACCGAGGATATTCGGGAGAAACTTGAAAACTATGTGCAGGAGTCAGCCCTTCTCAACCTCATGGAACCAGCAGAGAAAACTGAGAAGTCACATCGTCTCGCTGACGACCATGAGCGCTATATAAGCAAACTGTTCAACAGCATATTCGTATCTACTCAGTGGAGTAGTGGTGAAGGTGATTTTTACGGTGACCTTTTGCTTTCACCGACCATCGACGTAAATGACGCCCGTATCTTGACCAGTGCAGTCATGTTGGCGTGCATGTCATTTTTTGATTACACCAAGTGGCTCATGCTTATCCGCGTTTATCAGTATTCTGATGACGAAGAGATTCGCCAGAGAGCCCTCGTCGGATGGGTGCTGGCACTTCATGCAGAAGGTGCTGACTACCACCAGTCTTGTCGTAAAGTCATCGAAGAACTCACTGCCAATGAGACTGTTGCCCACGAACTTCTTGAATTGCAAAAACAGATGCTTTTCTGCATGAATGCTGAGAAGGACAATGAAACTATCCAACGAGACATCATGCCGACCCTCATCAAAAACAGCCGTTTCAACATAACTCGCAACGGCATTGAAGAAAATGAAGAAAGCACATTGAACGATATCCTCCATCCCGATGCAGAAGACAAGGCCATGGAGGAAATGGAGTCAGGGCTTCGGCGGATGACCGACATGCAACAGGCCGGTGCTGATATTTATTTTAGTGGCTTTTCCCACATGAAGCGTTTTTCATTCTTCTATACGCTGAGTCACTGGTTCATGCCTTTCAGCTTGAACCATCCAGCCATCCGGCAAGTCACTGAGAAGTTGGGGGACAGCAAGGTGCTCAACCTGCTCTTTACTCGGGGCAGCTTCTGCGATTCTGACAAATATTCTTTTGCCTTGGCTATCACAGGCATGATGGAACGTTTGCCTGTCAAGATGCGGGAGATGATGGAGGCTGGCGAGGGCTTGAATCTCACTGATGAGGTACAACCCGACAAGAGCAGTTCCTATTTGAGGCGCATGTATCTGCAGGACCTGTATCGTTTCTTCTTCCTATACACTCGGAAGAATGACTTCAACAATCCTTTTGGCAGCCTCTACGAGCATCCGAAATTGTTTTTCAACTCCCAGTTCTTTCATGTTGACGGCATAGCAAAGCAGAGACTTCCTTTAGCAAGATTTTTAGTAAATCACCATTGGAATCACCTGATAGACAATATCTTGAGCATCGAACTATGTGGGAAAAACGCAGAAGCTTATCATCTGAAAGGATTGGGCTGCATGGCCAATAAGGATTATGACAACGCATATTTGTATTTCAATGAAGTTGTCAAACTGGATGAAGACAACGTACAGGCACTTCGTTGTATAGCGCGTGCTGCATTCATGCTTCACCGTTATGGAGAGGCAGCACAACACTATGAAAAACTCATGCTTTTAGAGCCGACGTCTGCTGCCCACCAGATAAACTTTACCCTGTCGAAGCTCAACAATGGACAGCGGGAAGAGGCTCTGCAGCAGATATATCACACAGACTATGAATACCCGGAACGTTCTGATGTGAAACGCATGCTTGCATGGGTGTTGCTCAACAGCGAACGCCTGACAGAAGCTGAGAAAGTATATAGGGAGCTGGTCGATGTTGAAAAGTGTTCTACGGAAGACCTGCTGAACCTGGGATATTGCTGCTGGTTTCAGGGCAATGTTTCCGAAGCAGTGCAATATTTCCACCAGTGCAAGTTACAAGGTACCAACATTCGGGAAGTGTTTACTGAGGATGAAAGTCTGATAGAAAGGTATCAAAAAAACTATGTCGATCGTCTTCTGATGATCGACATAGTTGAAAATGATTCTTATCAATAATCAAAATGCTTATACAATGCCTTGTGCCATCATGGCGCGGGCTACCTTCAGGAAACCAGCAACATTGGCACCCTTGACGTAATTGATATATCCGTCAGCCTCTGTACCATACTTCACACAGTTGGCATGGATATCGTTCATGATGTCGTGCAGCTTTTGGTCAACTTCCTCTCGGCTCCAGTGCAGACGCTCTGAGTTTTGGCTCATCTCCAAACCTGATACGGCTACACCGCCAGCATTGGCAGCCTTACCTGGAGAGTAGAGAATCTTAGCGTCCTGGAACACCTTGATAGCCTCGGGCGTAGTAGGCATGTTGGCACCTTCGCTGACAGCGAAGACACCGTTGGCTACGAGAGCTTTAGCAGCCTCTTCGTTGATTTCGTTCTGCGTAGCAGAAGGAAGTGCGATGTCGGCCTTCTCAAACCAGGGCTTGGCACCAGCAACATATTTCACTCCATACTTTTCTGCGTACTCGCTGATACGGCCGCGCTCGATGTTCTTCAGTTCCATGATGTAGTCCAGTTTCTCGCGGTCTATGCCATCAGGATCGTAAATATAACCGTCAGAATCAGAGCAAGTAACAGGCTTTGCGCCCAGCTGAATAAGTTTCTCCATGGTGTATTGCGCCACATTTCCTGCGCCACTGACAAGCACCCTCTTGCCCTTCAGATCGATACCTTTTGTGGCCAGCATGTTTTGCAGGAAGTAAACATTACCGTAACCGGTAGCCTCGGGTCGAATCAACGAGCCGCCGAACTCAAGTCCTTTACCCGTGAAGACACCCTGGAACTGGTGGGTTAGTTTCTTATACATGCCAAACATGTAGCCTACTTCACGTCCGCCTACGCCGATATCACCTGCGGGAACATCTTCATCAGGACCAATGTGACGATACAATTCTGTTATGAAAGCCTGACAGAAGCGCATGACTTCAGCATTGCTCTTACCACGGGGCGAGAAATCGGAACCGCCCTTAGCACCGCCCATGGGTAAGGTGGTCAGCGAATTTTTGAAGGTCTGCTCGAAGGCCAGGAACTTCAGAATGCTCAGATTTACACTGGAGTGGAATCGGATTCCTCCCTTGTACGGGCCAATCACATTGTTGTGTTGAATACGATAACCCATGTTGGTCTGTACGTTACCCTTGTCATCGGTCCAGGTCACGCGGAACTGAACGAGACGATCTGGAATGCAAAGACGTTCAATGAGGTTAGCACGTTCGAATTCGGGGTGCTTGTTGTACTCCTCTTCGATTGTACCCAAAACCTGACTCACGGCCTGAATGTACTCGGGCTCATTCGGAAAACGCTGTTTCAGAGTCTCTACTACTTTAGCTGCATTCATAATCTTTTTACATTAAATGTTGGAAATAATATCTATACTGTGTTTCTTTGTGTTGTGTCTCAGAAAACATTGCAAAGTTAAAGATAATTTTTGAAAATCCAAACAAAATGAAAGAAAATTTGAAGAAAAAGTAGAAAAAAGTCATTTTATTGTCCGAAAAGCCAGTCTAAAGTCCTCTTATTTTAATCTTAACAGGTGTAGAAAGTTCTTTTTTCCACCTTCTGAGCCATTCAAACCATCGCTCTTTGTTGCCAGGGCCGAAAGATTCGTTTGCACTGGTGTATGCCAGATAGTAGCGCAGCACATTATCTTGTGGGTTGGCTTTCACGATGTAGGAGTAGTTGACAGGATCTGCCTCGAGCTCTTGTTCCAGACATTCAGCCGGCACGAAAATACCCAGGCCGACGGTCTCGCGTTTCCAATTGATGGTGTCGGAGGCTGGCCAGTCGGTGCCCCAGCAGCCGCGTAGTCCGTCGTTATCAGTTAACTCGTCGGAGCCTTTCACGTTGATGATGCCTGTGGAGAAATGTTCTTTTTTCACACTTCGATTGAAACGGCCCTCTACTTCTATATCGCGATGGCCGGCATAAAGCGTATAGCGTAGTGTCATGTTAACGGGGCTAATGGCGATTTGACCGTCTTTCTGCCGTTGTTGCCAGCCTCGATCTTCCACCTCCACAATGCAGCGGACGGGACCTTGAGCCAGAATGCGCTGAGAACGTGCTACTACGGGGTCTATCATGGTGGGCTTCTCACCGTCCCAACCGCGCAAGGCTCCAAGACCAAAACTGTTCCCCACCCATAGTACATCGTCACCATACCCTGCTGCTTTCTGCTCTGCTGAGGTATAAAACTGTGTCTGGTGAAGTTCAAGCCGTGGCTGGAATTTACCATAAAGATCCAGGGTCTGACGCCGGTCGAAATAGATGCGCACGCCGATAAGTTCATTTTCAAAAGCCACTCCGTGGTGATGTTGCACAAGGTAGGTGTCTCCCATGCTGCCATCGGCGGTGAGTTCTGTCAGGTAGATGTCATGACGGTTCTTTTCTTTCACCTTCGGATTGCGCAACATCATCTCTGCGTAGGTTCGTGCAGGGTAGGAGGTGGTTTTACGCGTTGTGTCGGACGGTGAACCATTACACCTTATTATATTATATAGAGAGACATGGGCAGTCAAGGAGGTGTAGGCCGGTACATCTATTAGAAATGACAGCTCGTCATACTGTCCGTCATGATTAAGGTCGTCAAGCTGGGCAGGAATCTCCTTTCCTGCGACTTCTACCGTGGCCGCCATGACATCGCTCTGGTTTCTGATGTCTATCACCACAGGCACGTTCTTCCGCGAGAGTGGAGTGGAATTGGTAGCTTCAACTGTCAGTTGAGCTTGAACACATGTGGTAAGACTGATGCTTACTAACAGTATAAGGATTCTCTTCATCATGTCAAACAGGAATCTTTTGATATTCTAATGAATGTTTTTAAAATTTCATGCAAAGATACAAATTTTTAAACTTTTTAGCTTATGTTTTGTGGAATATAATATTTTTTAGTATCTTTGCAACGGTTTTTAAATAATATTTACTTAATGTGAAGAAGGTATCATTGACATTTCTTCTAATACTGAGCCTATTTTCCTCTTGTGATTTCAACTGGTCAGCATTGGAACAGCCGGACGGAGAACGACTCATCGAGGTGCGCCGTTACGATCGTCTGGAAAGTCGTTACCTGACGACGGGAGACTACGCTGCGCTTCAGCAAATGAATACCGACTACGCCGTAGAGACCCGAATGTTGCTGGAAGATGTATTAAAGCTTGGCGAAGTGAGAGACCCTTCTATCAACACTCGATTCTTAATTTCATATCAGGACACGGTTCTGCAGATGGTCATTGCTGATGCTCAGACCCAATACACCGTTATTGATGACATCAATCAAGACCTCTCCAACGCCTTCGCCCAACTCAAAGAATGGTTGCCTGAACTACCACTACCGGAAGTGTATATGCAGATTGGAACTTTTGGTCAGAGCATTGTGGTGGGCGACGGGTATGTTGGTATCTCACTCGATAAGTACCTGGGAAGCGACTATCCTCTCTACCAACGTTATTTCACAAAGTCGCAGAGGGAGTCCATGAAGCGCGAATATATTGTGCCAGACTGCCTGTCATTTTATCTTCTGAGTGTCTATCCGCTCCAGGATATCGACGCTCGTACGCAACAAGAAAAAGATTTGCACATGGGGAAAGTGATGTGGGTGGTCAACAAAGCCATGGGAAGACGTTTCTTCAACACACCTTTTGTGAAGAAGGCGGATCTACTCATGAAAAGAAATCCTTCTGCAACCATCAAAGATTTGTTGGAAGAAAAACTTGGATGAAAATCTTGAAAACAACTTTGAGATATCCTCTTGTTATTTCTCAGTTTTTTTCACCGATGTCATCAGATGACTGAAAAAAGAGCAAAATTTGCATTTTTGATAACAGCTTGATATTCAGTCGGTTAGTGGTTGTTGTCTTATTCAATGGTTAGAACTGACTTTTTTCGACTTATGTTTGAAGTACTAAAATGCCGTTAGATAACCATATAAATCCCAAAAGGTCATCGTTTGGTCTGCAAGTGGTCATCGTTTGGCCCGCAAGTGGCCAGCGTTTAGACTCCAAGAGGTCATCGGTTGGAGGCCAAGTGGTCAATCGGTTGCACTCAAACAGATCGACCAGTCAGGGTCTAAGAGGACACCTTTTAGGAGGTGAGAGGGAATGCTTTCACCGACAAAAAGGTGGCTATATGGACAAAAAACATTACCCGTCAATACACTTTTTCTGTCTTCTACAGCACACAAAGGTATATCTTTGCCTTTTAACCGCTCAATAGTAGCTCTCTATGACTCCACAAAACACTGCACAAGGCCCTTGATTTGTGCAATGAATTCGTCTGGTTCGCAATTTTCAAATGTCCTGACTTTTTACTTATGACAGACTTTGAAACCATTTCCTTTTGGCATCTTCTCGCTTTATGTGCACTAAAAAGAAAATGCACAAAGACATAAATTCTAAAAAGCGATTGGAGCTAAAAAAACACGCGATTAACATCTGTAAGTCAGATTTTTATTGTAATTTTGCAACCGATAGCAGTGCGCCGGCTCTGTCGCTGGCATTCTTTCGAGGATGCGAGAGGAAAGTCCGGGCAGCACAGGGCACTCCACTTCCGAAAATAGAAGCTGTCGGTGACGGCAGGGGTAAGTAGAAGAAAATAACCGCCACGACCTTGTGTCAGGGTAAGGGTGAGAAGGTGGTGTAAGAGACTACCAGCCGGTGGGTGATCATCGGGCTGTACTTCCTGGAGGCTGCAAATTCAAGTAAACCGTCGTCTGAGGGTTGCCCGCCCAAATGTTTGTTGTCTCCGAAAGGTCCTCTACGGAAACCGTCGGAGAAAACTCATACGTCGGAGGGTAGAATGCTGAAGCCGCAGGGTGACTTGCGGATTAGATAAATGACAGGCACTGGCAGGCCTTTCGGGGTGTGCCAGAACAGAACCCGGCTTATAGGCGCACTGCTTTCTTTTCTGCTATCAATCCTCTGCAACCCAAAATTGTTTAGAAGATATTGACCTCAAAACCTTTGTATCAAGAATGTCAGAGAAAGCAAAAAAGTTAACTGAGTTCCTTAAAGTGGGCCTATGGAAAGTTCCTTCTGAAGCAGTTCCTGCATGGAAACGTTTCCTGTTAGGCGTGCTGAAGAAACTAATCTTGTCCGTGAAGTTCTTCACTGGGCATGGCGTGATGGATGCTGCCTCTGCGCTTACCTATTCCACCATGCTTGCCATTGTCCCTATCGTGGCGGTGGTTTTTGCTATTGCCCGTGGTTTCGGTTTCTCCAAATATATTGAGGAGTGGTTCCTGCAGGCCCTTTCCAGTCAGCCTCAAGCTGCCGAAGTTATTGTTGGCTTTGTAAACTCCTACCTCATTCACACCCATCGTGGCATATTCCTTGGAGTGGGTTTGCTCTTCATGTTATGGACAGTGCTGATGTTGATACATAATATAGAAATGGCTTTCAACAACATCTGGCAGGTGAAGCAGCAGCGAAGCATCTTGAGAACGGTCACCGATTATCTCTCCATGTTTTTCCTGGCGCCCATCATTATTGTGGTGCAGTCGGGCCTTTCTATCTTCATGGCCACCATAGCCAAACATCTGGACTCGTTTATGTTGTTAGGTCCTATGATGCGCTTTCTCTTGGAGTTGATGCCTTATGTCATCATGTCAACAATCTTTGTTGTTCTCTACGTCTTCATGCCTAACACGAAAGTGAAGCTGTCGTGTGCTATCATTCCTGGCATTTTGGCAGGTTCAGCCATGCAATTGCTTCAGTTCTTCTACATCAACTCTCAAGTTTTTCTTTCCAGCTACAATGCCATCTATGGCTCGTTTGCAGCGTTGCCGCTCTTCATGTTGTGGGTACAACTGTCGTGGAGCATTTGTCTCTTCGGAGCAGAGTTGTCTTATACCAGTCAGAACCTGGAGGAATTTGCCTTCTTGGCGCGGACCGAAGATCTCAGTCATCGCTATCGAATCTTGCTAAGTGCATTGCTTTTGGGACGTATCTGCAAAAGGTTTGAGGAGGGAAAGAGCCCATATACGGCCCTGGGGTTAAAACTTGAAACCGGACTTCCAATCCGTATTACCAACGACTTGCTTTTCGATCTTGTCCAGGTCGGGCTCCTTTCCGAGTCTTCTGCTATGGGAAAAGACGAAGAGCCGGTGTTCCAACCTGCCCTGTCGCTGGCCCATATCACCGTAGGTGCTATGGTTGACCGCCTTGAGGCCACTGGACATTGGAAAGTGGAGATTGACTTGCGTGACCAAATGAAAAGCCAGGCATGGGGACAGGTTCTTACCCTGCGCTCCGCATACCTGGCTAACTTGAGAGAGATTCAGGTCAAAGACCTCGCTTGATCTTTTCAACATAGGCGTCGATGGCTGCCACAGCTATAATGTTGACAACATCACGCACACTGCTTCCGAAATCTACAAAATGTATAGCCTTGTTCAGTCCCATTTGGATGGGGCCGATGATTTCCACGTCGGCATTGAGCGACTGCAGCATCTTATAGCTTGAACGCGCCGACGTGAGGTTGGGAAACACCAGCGTGTTTACATCCATTCCTTTTAAGCGAGTGAACGGATACTGGCTGTCGCGCAAATCTTTATCCAAAGCAAAACCTATCTGCATCTCACCATCTACCGCCAAGTCGGGCATTTCCTGGTGAACTCTCTTTACGGCTTCCTTCACCTTTTGCGCACCCTCGGAGTAACTCGAACCGAAGTTGGAGTGACTGATCAGGGCTACGACCGGTTTCTCGTTGAAGAACTTAACGGCCTCTGCACTAAGTTTCGTGAGATCTACCAGTGTGTCTGTATTTGGATCCTCATTAACTAATGTATCGGCAAGATAGAGGGTTCCACGAGGTGAATTAATGATGTGCATCGTTCCGAAAGTCTTGTATTCGGGTCGAATACCGATGACTTCGTTCACGACCTTGATCGTATTGGAGTAGCGGGTGTAAAGTCCCGTGATAAAGGCGTCGGCCTCACCGGTTTCTACCATCATCATTCCAAAGTAGTTGCGTTCAAACATCTTGTCGTTGGCCTCCTGAAATGTGTAGCCTTCACGCTGACGCTTGTCGGTGAGAATCTTTGCATAGCGTTCTCGACGTTCCTGCTCGTCAGGATGACGCAGGTTTACCACCTCTATGCCACTGAGATTCAAGTCGAGTTCCTTGGCCATCTTCTCTATCACCTCATCGTTGCCTAACAAGATGGGCTGACAGATGCCCTCGGCCTTGGCCTGAACGGCTGCGCGAAGCATGGTGGGGTGGGTTCCTTCGGCAAAGACCACACGCTGAGGATGAGCGGCAGCCGTGGCGTAAAGCTTTTGGGTCAGCTTCGTTTCTTGTCCGAGCATCACAGAGAGAGAGTCCTTGTATGCTTCCCAGTCTTCAATAGGCCGACGGGCTACCCCACTGTCCATAGCAGCTTTGGCAACGGCGGCCGAAACCTCCGTGATGAGTCGAGGGTCAACAGGCTTGGGTATGAAGTAGTCGGGGCCGAAGGTAAGATTGTTGACTTTATAGACGTCGTTCACAACATCAGGAACAGGCTGTTTTGCCAAGTCGGCTATGGCTAAGACTGCGGCCATCTTCATCTCTTCGTTGATGGCACGGGCATGAACATCAAGAGCACCACGGAAGATATAGGGGAACCCTATGACGTTATTGATTTGGTTAGGATAATCACTACGGCCAGTGGACATCAGCACATCGGGCCGACTGGCCATGGCATCTTCATAGCTGATTTCTGGTACCGGGTTAGCAAGAGCAAAGACAATAGGGCGGGGCGCCATTGAACGGACCATGTCTTGTGTCAGTACATTACCCTTGGAAAGGCCCACAAAGACGTCGGCTCCTCGCACAGCTTCTTCCAAAGTGTGGATATCGGTACGGTCTGTGGCAAAGAAACGCTTGCTTTCATTGAGGTGATCACGATCCTTGGTGATGACTCCCTTAGAATCAAGCATGACGATATTTTCCTTTCTGGCTCCCAACGCCATATATAGCTTGGTGCATGAGATGGCTGCCGCACCAGCACCGTTGACCACAATACGAACTTTATCAATCTTCTTACCTGCTACCTCAAGAGCATTCTTCAGACCGGCAGCAGAAATGATGGCCGTACCATGCTGGTCGTCGTGCATCACCGGGATGTCAAGGGTACGCTTCAAACGGTCCTCAATATAAAAACATTCCGGAGCCTTGATATCCTCCAGATTGATACCTCCAAAGGTCGGGGCTATTCGTTCTACGGCTTCACAAAATTTTTCCGGATCTTTCTCATTGACTTCAATGTCAAAGACGTCAATGCCACCATATATCTTGAAAAGCAATCCTTTTCCTTCCATGACGGGCTTGCCGCTCATGGCACCAATATCTCCCAGGCCGAGGACGGCCGTTCCATTGGAGATCACTGCAACCAGATTGCCTTTGTCTGTGTATTTATAGACATTGTCGGCATCCTCCTGTATTTCTAAACAGGGATACGCTACACCTGGTGAGTAGGCCAAAGAAAGGTCGGTTTGAGTACGATAGGGTTTCGTGGGCTTCACTTCTATTTTGCCCGGACGCCCTCCCTGATGGTATTCTAGGGCGGCTTCTTTTGTGATTTTTGCCATAATATGAACGAATGAATGAATTATCTTCTCTGCAAAATTAGAAAATAATTGCGAATTATGAAGTAACAAATGTGTTTTTTTTCGTAACTTTGCCATGTTATCATTTGAATTATGGCAAAATATGTTAATCCCGCCCTCTATAGGTTGGAACTGAAAGAAAAAATCATCAATGTGGCCCTGCAGGAGTTTTTCAAAAAAGGAATCAAGGCCGTGAAAATGGACAACATCGCGACCATCCTGTCGATCTCTAAACGAACTCTGTACGAGATTTACTCCACAAAAGAAGAGCTGCTTTTTGAAACGCTGCGTGCAGAAGAAGAAAAAAACGAAGCTCATCTTACTGCCTTTGCCGCAACAACAGGACGTACCGTCATCGATATTGTCATGGAGTACTACATGATGAAGATGAATAGACTTTCGAGCCTGAATCCAACATTCATCATTGAACTGCATAAATACAAAAACATTATCGATTACCTTGACGCTAAGCAGAAAGACAGAAACCGTCGTGCAATAGAATTCTTCAATATGGGTGTCAGTCAAGGGTATTTCAGACATGACATTAACTTTCCCATTATCAGCAGCATGTGCAATGCATCCATCCAGGGAATCATCGATGATCAGATGCTTACAAAATATGACCTGAAGACTCTTTTCCGGAACGTGATTCTTGTCTTGTTTAGAGGCCTATGTACGGAAAAAGGCATCCAGGAAATGGATCGCAGGATGGAGGAACTGGAACAAGAAAATAATTTTCCTAAAAAGAAAGCTGCCTTATTTGACCTCGACGGAGTTGTCTTTGACACTGAACCGCAATATTCTCGTTTCTGGGGTGACGAGTGCCGTCGATATTTCCCCGACCAGCCTGGACTGGAAAACCGAATCAAAGGTCAGACGCTGGTACAAATCTACGATACAGTGTTTGCAGGGTTGAAAGAAGAACAACCTTTCATTACTGAACGGCTGAACGAGTTTGAACGTCAGATGAGCTTTGACTATGTGCCGGGATTCGTCAACTTTATAAAAAAACTTCGCCAGGCTGGCTACTATACTGCTGTCGTAACGAGCAGCAACCAAGAGAAAATGGCTCAGGTAAAAGCACGCCGGCCAGAATTTGAAGGCTTCTTCGATGCCATCCTTACTTCAGAGGACTTCGAAAAAAGCAAACCCGATCCAGATTGCTATCTCAAAGCTGCACAGCGTTTCAACCTGACACCCAACGACTGTGTTGGATTTGAAGACAGTTTCAATGGCCTGAAGGCAGTAAGAGCTGCCGGCATGTTTACGGTAGGACTTGCCACCACCAATCCGACGAATGAGATTCGCGACTACTGTGACGTGGTCATCAAAGATTATAATAATACCGATGTTTTCTCGTTATTACATATATGAAACACCATAGACTTCTCTTATATGCATTATTGCTTATCCTGCTGACAGGAGTGTGCGCCTGCGAAGATGAAGAGTCTTTCTCCGTCTCTCCTTCAAGCCGGCTGTTTTTCTCCGTTGACACCGTAAAGTTGGACACCGTGTTTAGTAACGTACCAACTGCCATGAAGTCTTTTTGGGTATATAATCTAACGGGCGATGGGATCAGATGCTCTAACGTACGACTGGAACGCGGCAACCAGACGGGATTCAGAGTAAATGTTGATGGTATATATCTCGGCCAGAAGGCTGGCTACCAAACTAACGAGATTGAAATCAGGAAGGGTGATAGCATCCGCGTCTTCGTTGAACTGACCTCACCGATGAACCAGCAACAAGAACCAAAGAAGCTTGAAGACAACCTGGTCTTCACCCTGGAGAATGGTGCTCAACAGAAGGTTTGTCTAAACGCCTATACCTGGGATGCAACCTTATTAAATAATGTACATATTGACAGAGATAGCATTATCGGATCCGAACGCCCAATTGTAATCTATGGAGGCATTACAGTTGACTCCCTTTGTACACTGACCATTGCAGCCGGAACAACATTATACTTCCACAACAACGCAGGAATAGACGTCTATGGACAACTCATCTGCAATGGAACCGATGAGCAGAATGTTGTGCTCCGTGGTGATCGCATTGACCGTATGTTTGACTATCTGCCTTATGACAATGTTAGCGGACAGTGGCAGGGCATACACCTGTATGAGTCTTCGTATAACAACAAATTACTCTATACCGATATCCATAGCACATATCATGGAATTGTGGCAGACTCATCCGATGTGGAACAGCTAAAACTTGATATGCTTTGTTCTACCATTCACAATTGTCAAGGATATGGCATGTATAGTGAGAATTGCCAAATGAAACTTCGTAATTGCCAACTGACCAACACCTTGGGAAACTGTTTACGAGTAGAAGGGGGCAGGGTAGAGGTAAATTCCTGCACACTGGCCCAGTTTTATCCCTTCGATTCCATGCGTAGAGCCGCACTGGCTATCAGTTCTCTAAAGCACAATCTCATCGGTTTCTCTTGTTTTAACACTCTTATTACGGGCTATGCCGATGATGAATTTATGGGATATCATGGAGATGAGGAAAAGACTTTCAACTTTCTTTTCGACCATTGCGTGATAAGAACGCCCAAGGTGGAGACTGATGATAGCGTCTATTTCAAGAACATCATCTTTGAAGACATCAGCGATACGATAACTACAGGAATCCGTCATTTCTCCAACATTGACACACATAATCTCAGATATGACTTCCGACTGGATAGTATTAGTTGTGCCATCGGTAAAGCTGATGCCACAACAGTGATGCCAGCTGACCGCAATGGAATCATAAGAAAAGAAACTCCTGACATAGGAGCATACGAATATAAACCTGAAACAATAAACCCTTAAAAACATGAAAAATATCAAGCTTGAGATCAATATGCAACTATGTGCTTTGAATGAACTGAGCACAGAAGAGCAGATGTTGATTAATTTGGCTAAAAAGGCAACTTTGAATAGCTATGCCAAATACAGTCATTTTAATGTAGGTGCAGCCCTGTTACTACAGGATGGCTCAACGGTTATCGGAGCTAATCAGGAAAATGCCGCTTTTCCCTCTGGACTCTGCGCAGAACGGTCCGCCATATTCGCAGCACAGTCACAATCACCCGAGAAAGCCATCGCCAAAATCGCCATTGCAGCCAGAAATGTAAATGGTTTCATGTCTGAGCCTATTTCACCATGTGGAGCTTGTCGGCAAGTAATGTTGGAAATGGAAGACCGATACCAAAGAGATATTTGCATCTTGCTCTATGGAACCAATGGAACTTTACGCATCAATAGCGTAAAAGACCTCTTACCACTCATCTTTGTTGATTCCAATATGAGATAAAAAGACTTTTATTCATGTTTTTTCAAAAAAAAGAATGAAAAGTTTGGTAGATAAGAAAAAAGTGTGTACCTTTGCATCGCATTTGAGACCAACAATGCTTTAGCAAGGCTCAGAAAGAACCGTCCCGGTAAGGAAGTTTGGGTGAGTGGCTGAAACCAGCAGTTTGCTAAACTGCCGTGCGGGTTACCGTACCGGGGGTTCGAATCCCCCAGCTTCCGCAGCTGAAGTCAAAAATGCAAAAGCCAAATGGTGGATTCATCTAATGGTTAGGATACAAGATTCTCAATCTTGGCATAGGGGTTCGATTCCCCTATCCACTACTTTAGGAGAACAGAAAATGTTCTCCTTTTTTATTTTCCGTAAAGTCTTTGGAAATTCAGATAGTCTTTGGAAATTCAGATATAAAAAAGAAAGAACCAATTACATCATGTTTGTAATTGGTTCTTGTAATCTTTAATTTTAAGAAGAGGTACCTAGCAGAGTCGAACTGCTCTACACGGTTTTGCAGACCGTTACCTAACCGATCGGCCAAGGTACCATTGTTTTTTGCGAGTGCAAAGATATAACATTTATTTTTTATCACCAAATTTTTCAATTACTTTTTCTTTTCTATAACAATACTTTTTTCATTCTTCTTATAACAAATGCCTGGAACTTCCGTTTCATCCCCTCTCTGATGATGTTGTTTGAGAGTACATCCTTTACATCCATAACAGGGATCATCCATCTGCTTCCCGACCTTATAAATACGATAAAAGGCATAGCAAAGGGCCAACCCCAATGCTATACCTGTTATAATATATTGAATCGACAAAGTCATTAATAGGCAAATAGAGGATATTTTTTCATGGTTTCGTTGACACGAGATCGTACGCTATCAATAACCTGCAAATTTTCAGGATCGTTGAGAACTTCTTCTATCAAGTCAGCTATAAACACCATCAAGTCTTCCTTTGCTCCACGAGTTGTGATGGCTGGTGTGCCAAGTCGGATGCCAGAAGTTTGAAAAGCAGATCGGTTGTCGAAAGGAACCATATTCTTGTTCACAGTGATGTCTGCTGCGACAAGAGCATTTTCGGCCACTTTACCTGTCAAATCAGAATATTTACTGCGTAAATCAACCAACATGGAATGGTTGTCTGTTCCTCCGCTAACAATTGTAAAGCCACGTTTCATCAGTTCGTCTGCCAGAACACGAGCATTCTTCTGGACCTGCTTGGCCCACTCTCTGAACTCAGGTTGCAAAGCTTCACCAAAGGCAACGGCTTTGGCGGCAATGACATGTTCAAGTGGACCGCCTTGTTCTCCTGGGAAGACTGCAGAGTTGAGCAGCTGCGACATCATCTTAATTTGACCTTTTGGCGTAGTTAGTCCCCAGGGGTTTTCGAAGTCTTTGCCCATGAGAATAATACCGCCACGTGGACCACGAAGCGTCTTGTGAGTTGTTGAAGTCACTATGTGAGCATATTTCACTGGGTTGTCAAGAAGTCCTGCAGCAATGAGTCCTGCAGGATGAGCCATATCAATCATCAACAGAGCTCCGACTTTATCTGCTATCTCGCGCATACGCTTGTAATCCCATTCACGGCTGTAAGCAGATCCACCACCTATAATTAATTTTGGCTTGTGCTCCATGGCAAGTTTTTCCATCTCGTCATAATCTACTCTGCCTGTTTCTGGGGAGAGATTGTAGCCAACAGGTTTATAAAGGATACCACTAGTGTTAACCAGTGACCCATGAGACAGGTGACCACCATGGGCGAGATTGAGTCCCATAAAAGTGTCGCCGGGCTGCAAAACTGCCAGTAGCACTGCAGCATTAGCCTGGGCACCAGAGTGCGGTTGCACATTGGCATACTCTGCCCCAAAAAGCTTACAGACACGGTCAATGGCAAGTTGTTCTACCTGGTCAACCACTTGACAACCACCATAGTAACGTTTTCCTGGATAGCCTTCGGCATACTTGTTGGTCAAATAACTGCCCATCGCTTCCATAACCTGGTCGCTTACGAAGTTCTCACTGGCAATCAGCTCTATGCCCCTTAACTGGCGCTGATGCTCTTTCTCAATCAAATCAAAGATTTGTTGATCTCTGTTCATAATGTTTTATTTGTGATTGGTTGAAAATGTCGAAATGATATAGGCTGATGCTTAGCAAAGTTTCACTTTATTCATATCTTGTTCCTTGTCACAATAGTGACACTTACAGATACGGTTTTCTTTGTCTATAACATGGAAAAAGGTTGTCACCGGTTCGTTGTTGGTGATACATACAGGATTATTACACTTCACAATGCCTCGCAACTCATCCGGAGTTTCTACCGTTTTCTTTTCCACTACATTGTAGTCGCGAATAATGTTCAATACGGCCTTTGGTGCTACGACAGACAATCGCGATATCTCCTCATCAGTGAAAAATTTGTCTGAAACTTTTATGATTCCTTTCTTGCCGACTTTCTCCGACTCATAGTTATTGCCAATAGTAACAGGAGTCTGAAGTTCAAATAATGCGAGCAATGAGGCAACCTGATAGGTCTTGTCAGCAGGTATATGATCAATAACCGTACCATTCTTAATGGCTGCAACGAGTAATTCCTTGTTATTCATGAAATTATCGAATGATAGTTTTGTCTTTTTTAATTTGTTCCAAGGTAATGCCTAAAACATAACAAAAAATGGCCTCACGGGCATAGAGCCCATTTTGTGCCTGCTGAATGTAATAGGCGTGCGGATTGTCATCGACATCGTATGCTATTTCGTTGACACGGGGTAGAGGATGTAGAATACGCATATTGGGACGTGCAAGTCCAAGCATATCATTGCGTAAAATATACACATTTTTCACTCGTTCATACTCCATCAGGTCTGAAAAACGTTCCTTTTGGACACGCGTCATGTAAATAATGTCAGCATCAGCAATAACCTTCTCATTGAAGGCAGTATGTTCTTGAAACTTGATGCCGTTTTTCTTACAATATAGTTTATATTCGTTAGGCATCGAAAGTTCCTTGGGGGCAACAAAATGGAAAGTTGGATTAAAATGCCGCATTGCTGTTATGAGCGAATGTACAGTACGCCCATATTTCAGGTCGCCAACGAGATAAATATTCAAGTTCTCAAGAGTTCCTTGTGTCTTATAGATGGAATAGAGATCCAAAAGACATTGTGAAGGATGTTCATGAGCTCCATCGCCAGCATTGATAATGGGTACAGGTGCAACCTCTGAAGCATATTGCGCAGCCCCTTCCAATGTGTGTCGCATAGCAATAGCGTCAGCATAATTGCTCACCATGAGAATGGTGTCCTTCAATGTTTCTCCCTTACTGACACTAGAAGCTTTTGCGTCCGAGAAACCTATAACATTAGCACCCAATCGATTGGCTGCAGTCTCAAAACTAAGTCGTGTTCGTGTGGAGGGTTCAAAGAAGAGTGTAGCAATAACTCTGCCTTTCAACAGTTCGCGATTGGGGTGCTTCTCAAATTCACCTGCCATCTCAAGGAGGTGTAGAATCATCTCCTTGGAAAGGTCGCGGATAGTAACAAAATTGTGTTTCTGCATCTCCTTTTGTATGCGTTGTTCCGTTTTCGACCGCTAAGTTAATCATAATTTTTGATTAAATGACGATAATTCAAAAGAAAATTGTATTTTTGCATCGATTTAATCAGATATCAATGAGAAAAGCATTCATTCACACCCTATGGGGCATACTGGTTACCTGTGTTGTTTTAACATTGTTGGCCTTTATAGCAATATGGAACGGACTCATTGGCTACATGCCCCCTGTAGAAGATTTGCAAAACCCCATTAGCCGTTATGCAACACAAATTTATTCATCTGACGGAAAGGTTATTGGAACTTGGAATTATAATCGCGAAAATAGAATTTGCGTAAATTACGACGAACTCTCACCTTATTTGGTACAGGCATTGGTGGCGACCGAGGATGAACGATTCTATGACCACTCTGGTGTTGACTTCATCGCTTTAGGGCGTGCCATTGTCAAGCGTGGAATATTAGGGCATACCAGCGCAGGCGGAGGTTCTACTATTACTCAGCAGTTGGCTAAGCAACTCTATTCAGAGACTGCGCACAGCACACTGGAACGCATGCTGCAAAAACCCATTGAATGGGTGATTGCTGTTAAGTTGGAACGGAATTATACCAAAGAAGAAATCATAGCTCTTTATCTGAACTATTTTGATTTCCTCCATAATGCTGTTGGTATAAAAACAGCTGCTAATACCTATTTCAACAAAGAGCCTAAAGATCTCACAATTACAGAGGCGGCTATGCTTATCGGTTTGTGTAAGAACCCTTCTCTCTACAATCCGGTGCGCTATTCGGACCGTGCCCGTCAACGTAGGAATGTTGTGCTTGCTCAGATGCATAAGGAGGGAATGATATCAAAAGCAGAATATAATGAGTATTCTGATGAACCTTTGGTCCTAAACTTCCACCGTGCCGATCACAAAGAGGGCTCTGCCACCTATTTTCGCGAATTTCTCCGTCAATATATGATGGCATCTAAGCCACAGCGTTCTAACTATCCGGAATGGAATAAGAATCAATATGTCTTCGACTCCATTGCCTGGGTTAGTGACCCGCTATATGGTTGGTGTAACAAAAACAGCAAGAAAGACGGCAAACCTTATAACATATATACTGACGGATTAAAGGTTTATACTACGATTGATAGTCGTATGCAACGATATGCAGAAGAAGCCGTCTATCAGCATGTGGCGAAGTATTTACAACCTGAATTCAACAAAGCTAATAGATACAAGCCTAACGCACCCTTTTCCAATGCACTCACTCCGCAGCAGGTGCGTGAGATTATGAATCGCTCCATGAGACAAAGTGAGCGTTACAGAGTGATGAAAGCTGCTGGTGCCAGCGAAGAAGAAATAAAAATGTCCTTTAGGAAGCGTACATCGATGACAATTTTTACCTACCATGGAGATGTTGACACGGTAATGACCCCTATGGATTCCATCAGATACTATAAATCATTCCTACGTTGTGGATTTATGAGTATGGATCCTCAGACAGGATATGTGAAAGCTTATGTCGGTGGTTTGAACTATAAACACTTTATGTATGATATGGTAATGGGTGGTCGTCGTCAAGTGGGATCTACTATAAAGCCATATCTATATGCATTAGCAATGGAGAATGGTTTTTCTCCCTGCGATGTCGCACCCAACATTCAGCAGACCTACATGGTAGCTGGCCAACCTTGGACACCTCGTAATGGTAGCCGTGCACGCTATGGAGAGATGGTAACTTTAAAATGGGGATTGGCACAATCCAACAACTGGATCTCTGCCTGGCTGATGAATCAACTCAATCCCCAGCAACTTGTAGGCATGCTTCATTCTTTCGGAATCAACAATCCAGACATTCATCCTTCAATGTCACTTTGTCTTGGCCCATGTGATGTATCAGTAGGAGAAATGGTCAGTGCCTACACTACTTTTGCCAATCATGGTATTCGAACAGCGCCCCTTTTTGTTTCCAAGATTGAAGACAATGAAGGTAATGTACTTGCAAACTTCCAGCCACGCATGAATGAAGTCATCAGCTCTGAAAGTGCCAACAAGATGATTGTTCTACTCAAGGGCGTTGTTGATAGCGGTACTGCCGGAAGACTAAGATATCGCTTTAACCTTGAAGGAGAGATCTGTGGTAAAACAGGAACAACCAACCGCAATTCTGATGCCTGGTTTATGGGCTTCACGCCAGAATTGGTTTCTGGTTGCTGGGTGGGCGGTGATGACCGAGATATTCATTTTGACAATATGTCCATTGGGCAAGGTGCCACGATGGCACTGCCCGTCTGGGCCTACTACATGAAGAAAGTCTATGCCGACAAGTCGCTGGGCTACAGCCCGCAGGCGTCCTTCAACCTGCCTGAAGGCTACGACGCCTGCACCCAAAGCAGCGACGATGAGTTCGAGGTTGTCAACGAGGTTGACGAAGTCTTTGAGTAATTTAATACAAAAAAACAACGGGACTTGCACTCTGTCAGGTCCCGTTGTTGGTTGTTGGGGGAGGGGTCAGAACTTGAAGTCGAGTTCCACGTCGACCAGGCTGTGGTTCTTGTGATACACACGCTCGTTGACCAGCGCGTACTCCACGTTCAGCTGAAGGTTCTTGGTGAACACATAGTCGGCACCAATTTCATAAAAAGTTTTGCTGGTTTCCCATTTTTTTTCTTCCCGGTAAACATCGTAACGAGCTTTTACATGCATTTTGTTTTTGATGATAGGAGCAATGCATAGTGCATAGAAACCATCAGCCTTGTCACCCTTATCAATGTTTGAACCAAATCCCTGACTATGAATATACTCTGTACGGAAGGTCCAATCGTTGCATACATAGTCTGCAGAAAAGGCATATCGGTTTTTTGCATAACTCTTTTTCTTTGCTTCACGAGTCTTCTTCTCGATCTTAGGGTTACCATTGGCATCTAAAACAGGAAGACCTGCATCATCAACAACCGCCTCCAAACTCGTATAAGTTGGAGTCATATAGCGACTTCCTGTCCAACCGAATGCACCAATACGCATACCTTTAATTGGCATCACCCAGAGTCCTCCGATGATATCTTTACGATTATCAGCATCTTTCTTATTAATACCTTCTCCGTTAAAGACACCAACCTGATAGTGCAATAGTTCACGTCCATGACTATCTTTAATAAGGTCACCCTGAATCTGTACACCGATATCACGCCCATTGGAAGCCTGTTCACCAGTACGATCTGAGAATCCTGCCAGTTTGGAAACATTCTGGGAATAGCTCATAAATCCCTGTGTGATAGGGTGCATGGGGTTTTCAAAAGTAAAAGGACGCTTGAATTGACCGGCTTTCACCCGAACAAATTTATATTTCTGCCATTCAGCAAACAAATCAACCAGACGTGGAGAGGAGCCAAGCGTACTGGTATTGCCATTGATTTGGAGCTGAGCTTTCCAATACCAATCGTTCGCGATGCGTCCGTCTAAGGCCAAACGAACCAAACGAAGGTTGAACTCATTATGTTCCTTTCCTTCCTCATCTTCGGCTTGATATTGCACCATTCCGTATCCACTAAAGTTCATATTGTTTACCCATGAAGGAAGCTTAACGACAACTTGCTTAGAATCCTTGTCCTGGGCACAGGCAGAAATGGTAATCATTGCCAGAAAAGCTATTGCAAAAAACTTTCTCATTATTTAATAATTGTTGATAATTGTTTGCAAAAGTACAATTTGTCTTTAAAATGACAAAATAAACTTCAACATTCTTTCCATTTTTTTTCCAATAAGACAACATTCTCAACATGCGGTGTATGCGGGAACATATCTACTGGTTGTATCACTCGTAGCTCATAGTCATCGCTCAACAGTTCCAGATCTCTTGCTTGTGTGGCTGGGTTGCAACTGACATATACAATGCGGTGAGGAGCTGTTCGGAGAATCGTCTTCACAACATCTGGGTGCATTCCGGCACGTGGCGGGTCTGTTATGATAACATCTGGGCTTCCATGCTTTGCAATGAAATCATCATTGAGGACATCCTTCATGTCGCCGGCATAAAAGAGTGTGTTTCTTATATTATTCAACTGAGAGTTAACCTTTGCGTCTTCTATAGCTTCCGGTACATATTCTATACCAATGACCATTGATGCACTCTGTGCAACAAAATTGGCAATGGTACCCGTCCCTGTGTAAAGATCATAGACAAGTGGCTTCACAGTGTCCGTCAGTGCTTTATCTTCAATATTCCGATTTCTGAATGCCAGTTCGCGCACTACACTATAAAGATGATAAGCTTGGTCTGTATTTGTTTGATAGAACGATTTCGGTCCCACTTTGAAGCGTAAGTCCTCCATGTGTTCTATGATATGGTCGTTTCCTCGGAACACCTTAACGGGAAGATCACCATAAGTGTCATTACACTTTTGGTTGTCTATCCACATTAATGATGTAATCTGTGGAAACGTGTCAGCAATATGTTGTAAAAGCTCAACTACCTGTTCCTCAGTCTCTTTTAAGAGTTCCGAAGTAGAATGGTCGAGATGAACCTGTAGGATTAGCATCCACTCTCCGCTGTTCGAGTTTCTAATAATAACGTCACGGATCAATCCAACCTGTTCACGAAGATCAAAGAACGAAAGTCCTTTACTGATGGCATAACTAAGGATATCATTACGAATCTCGTTATGTAGATTATCCATCAGGTAGCACTTCTTGATAGGCAGAATCTTATCGAAGGCACCTGTTATGTGAAATCCTAAGGCAGGCACATTTTTAGCTGCCAAAAAATCTTTTCCATCATTATTCTCTATCGCTTGCAGCTCTTCGCGTGTAAGGTAGCGTTTGTTTGAAGCACCAAAATCCAATTTGTTACGATATTCATACTGCTTCACACTTCCCAAAATAGGTCGAAACTCCAGCCGACCATCTTCTGAGAAAGATCCAGGCAAGGGTAGGGAGAGGTGTCCGATGCGTGTTAGTTGCTCGAACACCTGTTTCTGTTTAAAGAGTATCTGTTCGTCATAAGGCAGATTCTGCCATTTACATCCTCCACACACACCAAAGTGAGAACAACGAGGTTGTATTCGAGTGGAACTATATTCCTTAAACCTCACTACCTCTGCTTCTGCATAATTGTGCTTCTTTCGTTTAATTTGAAGGTCCACGACATCGCCTGGTACACACCATGGTACAAATACCACCATCGGCGGATCACCAATTCTCACAAGAGATTTCCCTTCGGCGGCAACATCAGTAATCTTGATGTCCTCCAAAATAGGAAATGTTTTTTTTCGTCTTGTCATCGGTTGCTGATGTTTTTAACCAACAGATTATTTAATAATCTCAATTGAGCGTTTCAGGAATGCACTTAGGGCGGCCCCCTTCAGCATGCCGTTCTGTAAGAGAGCAAGGTCTATGAGCTGATGAACAATGTCATTACCCATAGCATAGTTTGCCAGCAGATTATTACGCTTGTCTTTTTGTTCGTTGACAGCCTTCTCAGCGTCAGCCTTAAGGTCTTTATCTTCCTGTGTCAGCTCATCATACTTTTTCTTCTCCTGCGTTTGCTTAATGGCGGCCAGACGAGCCTCTGCTCCCTTCAGCTCCGACAGAATAGGTGCAAGAGCTTCTTTCGTATTAACCTCGGCATCGTTGAGTACACGTTTTACGAGCGGATGATCAGCATTTAAGACAAGGGTGTACATATCAGGCATATTGGCGTAAAAACCCATACCACTTTGATATTTGCTCATATCCTTCATTCGACGCATATATTCGCTCTGTGTGATGAGTACTGGTTGTGCTTCTTCACCCAACGACTGGACCTCTATATGGAAGTCCACTTTTTCCAACTTTGGCAACTGTGAGCTAAAGACTTGTGACAGATTGTCAGTCTGTTCTTTTGTCAATTCCGTTTTGCGTACATCCTCCTTTACAATAAGCCGATCGATAATGTCTCCATCCACACGGGTAAAGCGGGTTTTTTCCAGTTTTTGCTCCAACATCTGAGCTACCGGTGTGTCAAGTTGCCCGTCAAGCAACAACACACTGTAGCCTTTATTCTTAGCAGCCTCGATGTAAGAATATTGTTCTTCCTTGTCGTTTGCATAGAGATAAATCAAGTTGCCGTCCTTGTCTGTCTGGTTATCTTTGATGAGAGTCTTATATTCCTCAAGAGTGAAGAATTTGCCATCAACATCTTTCAAAAGGGCAAAATCTTTTGCGCGATCATAGAAATCGTCCTGCGTCAGCATACCATAGTTGATGAAGATTTTCAGCGAATCCCATTTCTCTTCAAATTCTTTGCGGTTGTCCTTGAAGATACTATTCAAACGGTCGGCCACTTTTTTGGTAATATAAGTTGAAATCTTCTTTACGTTAGCATCGCTTTGCAAATAGCTGCGGCTTACATTCAGAGGTATGTCGGGTGAATCAATAACACCATGCAACAGAGTAAGAAATTCCGGTACAATACCATCCACTTGATCGGTTACAAACACCTGGTTGCAGTAGAGTTGTATCTTGTTTTTCTGAAGGTCGATATTCGACTGTATGCGAGGGAAATAAAGAATACCAGTGAGGTTGAACGGATAATCTACATTCAGGTGAATCCAAAATAACGGTTCGTCCATCTGCATGGGATAAAGAGTGCGGTAGAATGATTTGTAATCCTCATCCTTCAAAGAACTGGGAGTCTTTGTCCACAGAGGTTCCACATTGTTTATTATATTATCCTCATTGGTTTCCTGTTGTTTCCCATCCTTCCACTCAGTCTTTTTCCCGAAAGCAACGGGGACGGGCATAAATTTACAATATTTCTGAAGTAATGCTTCAATGCGCGCCTTCTCCAAAAACTCCTTACAATCATCGTCAATGTAGAGTATGATGTCTGTACCGCGATCTTCTTTATTAGTCTCCTCTATTGAATACTCCGGTGAACCATCACATGACCATTTTATAGCCTTTGCGCCATCTTGATAGCTGCGGGTGATAATCTCCACCTTCTTTGATACCATGAACGAAGAGTAGAAACCTAGTCCGAAATGGCCAATAATTTGGTTGGCATTGTCCTTATATTTGTCTAAGAAATCATTAACACCAGAAAAGGCAATTTGGTTGATATACTTGTCTATTTCTTCTTCTGTCATACCGATACCTCGGTCGCTAATTGTTAATGTTCCTTGTTTCTCGTCCAGTGAGATGTGTACTGTCAAGTCGCCCAGTTCTCCTTTGAAATCGCCTTTCACGTTCAACGTCTTCAACTTTTGTGTGGCATCGACAGCATTGCTTACCATCTCGCGCAGAAAAATTTCATGATCACTGTAGAGGAACTTTTTGATAACGGGGAAAATGTTCTCTGTTGTAACCCCGATGTTTCCTTTTTGCATATTGGTTTATTAGTTTAAGCCCACGACATCTTTCACTTGGAAGAAGATGATACAGGGTCAATTTTACAATTCTTTTGTATAGCAGTGCAAATTTTATGCCAAAGTCATCAGTTTCAGTAAATTCTAAATAGAACATAACACTCGACCCAATTTAAAGTTTCTTAAATTCTAAGACTTGGCAATTAATTTTAATATTTATTAGACACTACAACGCAAAAGAGACGGTATATTTATTGTAACTTTGCAAGCTGAAACGTATAAGTAAAAACAAAAAAATAGTAAAATCAATAACTATGGCAGAATCAATTGATATCCGCGAACTGAATATCAGAATTGAACAGCAGAGCGGTTTTGTGACAAATCTCGTTGCTGGTATGGACCGTGTCATCGTAGGACAGAAACATTTGGTAGATTGTCTTCTTATCGGCCTTCTCAGCGATGGTCACATTTTGCTGGAAGGTGTTCCGGGTTTGGCAAAGACATTAGCCATCAAGACTCTCTCTCAACTCATCGATTCCGACTATCAGCGCATTCAGTTCACCCCTGATCTTCTTCCGGCTGACGTTGTAGGTACAATGATTTATTCTCAGAAAGAAGAGAATTTCCTGGTGAAGAAAGGTCCCGTGTTTGCCAACTTCGTATTGGCCGATGAGATCAATCGCGCTCCGGCTAAAGTTCAAAGTGCATTACTCGAAGCCATGCAGGAGCATCAAGTAACTATTGGTGAGAAGACATTTAAGCTTCCCAATCCTTTTCTTGTAATGGCAACACAGAATCCCATAGAGCAAGAGGGAACCTATCCACTGCCCGAAGCCCAGGTGGACCGTTTCATGCTGAAAGTTGTTATTGGCTATCCCACGCTTGAGGAAGAAAAACGAATAATCCGTGGAAATATTCAAGATGGCGGACTTCCCACACCTACACCTGTCACGACAGCCGACGAGATTGTTCGTGCCCGCAAGGTTGTCAGTGAAGTATATATTGATGAAAAGATTGAACAATACATTGCCGACATTATATTTGCCACCCGTTATCCTGATCATTACGGATTGAATGAGTTGAAAGACTACATTACCTTCGGAGGTTCTCCACGTGCCAGCATCAATTTGGCGAAGGCAGCCCGTGCCTATGCTTTCATCAAGCGACGCGGCTATGTTATTCCCGAAGATATTCGTGCAGTGGCGCACGATGTTCTTCGCCATCGCATAGGACTCAGCTACGAGGCTGAAGCTTCCAATATCACAGCAGAAGAGATTGTCTCTAAAATAATTAATAAGGTGGAAGTGCCTTGATATATGAATACATCAGATATCATCAAGAAAGTCAGAAAGATAGAGATAAAGTCGCGTGGCTTAAGTCAAAACATCTTTGCCGGACAGTATCACTCAGCGTTCAAGGGTAGGGGAATGGCCTTTTCCGAGGTGAGAGAATACCAATTTGGTGATGACGTCCGCGATATAGACTGGAACGTCACTGCCCGTTTTCACCGACCTTATGTGAAGGTTTTTGAAGAAGAGCGTGAGCTGACCGTCATGTTGCTTATAGACGTCAGTGGATCGTTAGACTTCGGAACGACTAATAAGATGAAGCGCGACCTTGCAACAGAGATTGCTGCAACGCTCGCTTTCAGTGCCATTCAAAACAACGACAAGATAGGTGTCATTTTTTTCTCCGACCGTATAGAGAAATACATACCGCCAAAGAAGGGACGTAAACATATTTTGTATATCATCCGCGAGATGCTCGACTTCCGTCCCACAAGTAGTCGTACTGATATCGGTATGGCCGTAGAATATCTGACAAAAGTTATTAAGCGACGCTGCACAACCTTCCTGCTGAGCGACCTCTACGACCGCAGACTGATAGGTGCCAATAGCGAAGCGGTAGAAAAAAAGATACAGATAGCATCCCGTAAACACGACCTTGTGGCCATTCAGATATATGATAAGCGTGCCAAGATACTTCCTGATGTGGGACTAATGCGGGTGCGCGATGCCGAGACTGGTCATGAGATGCTTATCGACACCAGTTCACGCAAGCTTCGTGAGGCCCACACCAGCTACTTTATGCAGCGTCAGAACGCTATCCGCCAAATTTTTGCCCGTAGTAGAGTTGATTGGACATCTGTAGCCACCGACGAAGACTTTGTAAAGTCACTGATGGCATTGTTCTCCCAACGAAACTGAGCCATAAAATTCATCATTCATGACAGTAAATAGAAAATTAATATATACCCTCTATGTACTTCTACTTGGAGTTATTCAACTTCAAGCACAAGTCATTGTGGAACAACGTATTGATTCTGTAGCTATTTTAATTGGTGAGCAAGCCCATCTGACCGTCGATGTGACAGCACCGAAGGATGCAAGCATCCAGTTTCCCGTCACCAAGGTGCCAGCAATGTTGGTGCCAGGAGTAGAGGTTCTCTTCTGGAAAGGCGACACTGTTGAAGTTGATGATAACACTCAGAAAGTGTCGTGCCACTATACCATCACGTCATTCGATGAAGCCCTGTATGCGCTTCCTCCCATAAAGATTAAGGTAAACGGAAAAGAGTATCATGGAGCTCAGAATGCCCTAAAAGTCCTCACTTTAGATGTCGATACTCTACATCCCAATCAGTTTTTCCCAGCCAAAGACGTCCAGGACAACCCGTTTAAATGGAGTGAGTGGAGCTCAAAATTATATCTAAGCATCCTTGTGTTTATTCTGCTTCTGCTTTCCGCTTGGCTCTACCTGCGACTGAAACAGCATAAGCCCATTATTGCCCACATCCGCATCATCAAGCGGCTGCCACCTCACCAGAAAGCACTGAAAGCCATTGACCACATCAAAGCTGCGAAGATGCAGGCATCAGACAATTCCAAGGAGTATTACACGAAGCTAACTGACACCTTGCGACAATATATTGAGGAACGTTTTGGTTTCAGTGCGATGGAGATGACCAGCAGTGAAATCATCCAACTTCTTCAGGAGAAAGGTGATCTCACTATGATACAAGAGCTTCGAGAGTTGTTCCAGACTGCCGACTTAGTGAAGTTTGCCAAATACTCCACCATGCTTGGTGAGAACGACATGAATCTTGTAAATGCTATAAACTTTATTGATAAGACAAAGCAAGAAAATGTACCGACAGAGGAGCGTATAGCACCTCATCTGAGTGAATCTGACAAGCAGGAACGCAATGCTCGAATCACCATCAAGGCCGTGCTCTATACCATTGCTGTAGTGACATTCCTTCTTATTGTTTATATCTGTTATACGCTATCGCAGCTTATATCATAGGAGAAGAAGACGCAAACTATTTTACAAATCAGAATCATGGAATTTGTCAATCAAGAATATTTTCTGTTACTCCTGCTGCTCATCCCATATATTCTCTGGTACTACATGTATCGGAAGAAGGCTGAGCCGTCGATGCGTGTGAGCGACACTTTCGCATATCAGTATGCCCCCAAGAGTTGGCGCATGCGAATAGTGAATCTTCCGATGTTATTACGCTGCATTGTTTTCTGTTTGTTGGTCATCATCCTGGCGCGTCCGCAAACCCGCAATTCCTGGGACAGCCACACCGTAGAGGGTATCGACATCATGCTCGCAATGGACGTCTCTACCAGTATGTTGGCCGAGGACCTTAAACCAAATCGTATGGAAGCCGCCAAGAGTGTGGCAGCAGAGTTTATTGCTGACCGACCCGACGACAATATAGGACTGACCATCTTTGCCGGAGAGGCCTTCACACAATGTCCGATGACCACCGACCATAGCAGCCTGCTGAACCTTCTTCATAATGTCAGAACCGATATAGCCGCACGCGGTCTTATCAGTGACGGCACAGCAGTTGGAATGGGCTTGGCTAATGCTGTTTCCCGACTCAAAAACTCCAAGGCGAAGAGTAAGATTGTCATCTTACTTACCGACGGTTCCAACAATATGGGTGACATTTCACCAATGACCAGTGCCCAGATTGCAAAGAGTCTCGGCATCCGTGTCTATACCATTGGTGTAGGTACCAACAAAGTCGCTCCATATCCAATGCCAGTTGCCGGTGGTGTACAATATGTCAACATTCCAGTGGAGATTGATACCAAGACATTGAGTGACATTGCTGCTACTACCGATGGCAACTTCTATCGCGCTACCAACAACAATGAACTGAAACAGATTTATAAAGATATCGACAAACTGGAGAAGACGAAAATGAATGTAAAAAAATATTCTCGTCGATACGAAGCCTATCAGCCTTTCGCTATCATCGGCATCCTTCTTTTCATACTCGAACTTCTCCTCCGCACTGTCGTGCTTAGGAGAATACCTTAAAGGCTTTTAATTATGTTAAGATTTCAAAACCCATTATACCTCTGGTTGCTATTGCTGATACCTGTATTGGCAGGCATCTACTTGTTAGTATTCTATAGTAAAAAGAAAAAGCTACGGAAGTATGGCGATCCTGCCTTGCTTCGTGAACTAATGCCCGACGTTTCCAAGTTCCGGCCGCATTTTAAGTTTTGCCTGCTACTAACAGCATTGGGCCTGCTTATCGCCATGCTTGCCCGGCCACAAATGGGAACAAAAATAACTAATGAGAAGCGCAACGGAATCGAAACCATCATCTGTATGGATGTCAGCAACTCCATGTTGGCAGAAGATGTTGCTCCCTCTCGACTGGAGAAGAGTAAGATGCTGGTAGAGAATCTTGTAGATCACTTCAACAATGACAAGATAGGGCTCATACTCTTTGCAGGTGATGCCTTTGTCCAGCTCCCTATCACGAGCGATTATGTATCAGCCAAGATGTTTCTGCAGACTGCCGATCCTTCGTTCATCGACGTTCAAGGAACTGACATTGCCCGCGCTCTCGATATGGCAATGAACTGTTTTACACAGCAAGAGAAGGTAGGTCGTGCCATTATCGTCATCACCGATGGTGAAGATCACGAGGGTGGGGCGCTTGAAGCAGCGAAAGCTGCTCGCAAGAAAGGCATAAACGTCTTTATCTTGGGAGTAGGCGACCCTAAGGGCGCTCCCATTCCGTTGGGCAACGGTAACTATATGACTGATGCTGCTGGACAAACCGTGATGACAGCTCTCAACGAAGATATGTGTCGCCAGGTGGCTCAGGCTGGCAGTGGCACTTACATTCATGTTGACAACACGAGCGATGCACAGGAGAAGCTCAACGACGAACTTACGAAGTTGCAAAAGGCAGAAACCAACAGTGTCATATATAGCGAATACGACGAACAGTTTCAGGCTTTTGCAATTCTTGCTATCCTGCTATTGATGATTGAAGCACTCATTTCTGAGACCAAGAACCCGTTGCTGCGACGTGTCAAGTTACCAGTCATCACGTTGCTTCTCATTGCAGGCAGTGTCTCTCTTCCACAGGCTGCATCGGCTCAGGCCGACCGCCAGTTGATTAGGAAGGGAAACAAATTCTATCGTTCTCAGACTCACGATAAAGCCGAAGTGGAGTATCGTAAGGCGCTGACCGCAAACCCACGCAATCCTCAAGCCAGCTATAATCTTGGCTGTGCACTGATGGCACAGCAGAAAGACTCTGCAGCGGTCTTGCAATTTGAAAATGCTGCAAAACAGGAATCCAACCCACATCGCAAATCCATGATTATGCACAACATTGGCTGGATCTGTCAGAAGCATCAGATGTATGGCGAAGCCATTGAGGCTTACAAGGAGAGTCTGCGTTGCAATCCGTCTGACAACGAAACGCGCTACAACTTGGCATTATGCAAACGACTACAGAAAAATCAACCACAGAACAATCAACAGCAGAACCAACAGAATAAGGACAATCAAAAAAAGCAGGAAAAAGATAAGCAAAAACAACAAGACAAACAAGAACAACAAGACAAGCAAGAAAAACCAGAGCAACAAAAGCCGCAGCCGCCCAAGGAGCAGATGAGCAAAGATAATGCGGAACAGCTTCTCAATGCCGCCATGCAAGACGAGAAGCGGACGCAACAACGTATGAAGGAAGCCCAACGCAAACAGAGTCGCCGCAGATTGCAAAAGAACTGGTAAAGAGTAAAAACATTGATAACGATTAAATAATGTATCAAAGATTATATTTGACAGCACTTTTCATGCTCACACTATTGTGTAAGCTTGATGCTCAGCAAATCTCCGTTTCCGCTCCCACCAATGTGACGGCAGGAGAGAATTTCCGTGTAGCATACACCATTCAGACACAAGATGTTAAGAACTTTAATTCAAGTCTTCATTCCAATGATATAGCCGAAGTCATAGCAGGTCCTTATACGTCGTCACAGTCAAGTTTTCGTATGGTCAATGGTCACACGTCATCCAGTTCATCCAAGACCTATACCTATACTCTGTATGCCATCAAGAGTGGCACTTTCACGTTGCCCGTAGCGACCGCACAGGTAGGAGGAAAGACTATCACATCTTCATCAGTAAAGATTATCGTCACAGGCTCGGCCAAGCCCAACCAAAAGGGCACACCTCGCATGCATGATGATCATGGTGGTGAGGGAGCCGTCAGACAAGCTGGTAGCCATATTTCAGCCAACGACCTTTTCATTCGTGTCAGTGCCAACAAAAGACGTGTGCATGAACAGGAGCCTATTCTGCTCACCTATAAAGTCTATACTCTTGTAGAACTCACCCAGCTGCAAGGCCAAATGCCAGATCTGAAAGGTTTCCACACCCAAGAGATACCACTGCCGCAACAAAAGAGTTTTCATATAGAGACCGTCAATGGTCGTCCTTATCGATGTGTTACTTGGAGCCAGTATGTAATGTACCCGCAGATGACAGGTAAACTCGAGATCCCCAGCATCACCTTTAAAGGCATCGTTGTACAGCAAAACCAGTCTGTCGATCCTTTCGAAGCATTCTTTAATGGTGGTTCTGGTTATATTGAAGTGAAACGCGACATCAAGGCTCCTTCTCTATCCATCGATGTCGTTCCGTTACCAACAAAACCCTCTGATTTCTCAGGTGGGGTAGGCCGTTTCACTATTGCAGCTCAACCAGAAAAGACCACGGTAAAGGCTGGCGAACCTGTGAAACTGCGTGTCATCATCGGCGGAACGGGTAACATGAAACTCATCAAGCAACCTGTTGTCAATTTCCCTAAGGACTTCGACACCTACGATGCCAAAGTAACCGACAAGACTCGCCTTACGGCCAATGGCTTAGAGGGTAACATGATATATGACTATCTTGCCGTGCCGCGTAACCAAGGTTCCTACACCATACCCTCAGTGGAACTAACCTATTACGACATATCGGCCAATGCATATAAGACGGTGAAGACTGCCCCCATAACGCTAACAGTTGCTCCGGGCAGCGGTAGAACATCAGCCGTCACAGATTATTCTCAGCAGCGAGAGAGTGATATTCGCCCAATCAAAGAGGGTAGCACGAAACTGAAGAGACGTGGTGATGATTTCTTTGGCAGTACGTCTTACTGGGTAAGCCTGCTTCTACCCTTGACTGCATTTATCTTGTTGCTCGTTATCTTCCGTCGCCGAGCTGTCGAAAACGCCGACATCGTAAAGAAACGTGGCAAGAAAGCCAATAAGGTTGCTACCAAGCGGCTTCGCAAAGCCCAACAACTCATGCAGGGAAACCAACAGGCTGCGTTCTACGACGAGGTGCTACGTGCCCTTTGGGGGTATGTGGGTGACAAGATGAACATACCAGTTGAGCAACTCTCCCGTGAAAACATCACCGATCAACTGACATCACGGAATGTAGATGAAGAAACCATCGGCCGTTTCATCAGCGCCCTTGATGAGTGCGAGTTTGAACGCTATGCACCCGGTGACGCCACAGGCAACATGTCGAAGACCTTCAATCAGGCAATGACAGCAATTGAACATATTGAGATCGCTATGAAGAAACGTAAGAAAAGCGGCAAAAAGCGCATGATGGTTCTTATCTGCATGTTTATGCTGACCAGTGTTGCTTCGGCTTCCGTCACTAAACAACAGGCCGATGAAGCCTATAAGCGCGGCAACTACCAGGAGGCCATCAGAGACTATTCGGAGTTGTTGAAGAGTGGTGTCTCTGCTGACGTCTATTATAACTTGGGGAATGCCTACTTCCGTACAGATAATGTCACTCAAGCGGTGCTGGCCTACGAGCGTGCCTATAAGCTAAGTCCTGGTGATGGAAGCATTCGATACAATCTGGACTTTGCGCGCTCAAAGACTATTGACAAGATTACCCCCGAGAGTGAGATGTTCTTCATAACATGGTATAGGGCGTTAGTCAGTATGACAAGTGTCGATAACTGGGCACGTCTGTCTGTCGGAGCAATTATTGCAGCTCTCGTCCTTATACTAATCTATTTGTTCATTGATAACGCGTTCCTTCGTAAAATGGGCTTCTATGGTTCCACGCTCATGATACTGCTCTTCATGGTGAGTGTCTTCTTTGCCTGGCAACAGAGAAGCATGCAGGAATCACGCAAGGGAGCCATCATCGTGTCGCCCACGGTGACAGTGAAGAAGACGCCTGCCGCCAACGGCACCGATGAGTTCGTCATCCACGAGGGTACTCGCGTCGATATCACCGATCAGTCCATTAAAAACTGGCTGGGTATCCGCATTGCCGATGGGCGTGAAGGATGGGTAGAGACAAAAGAAGTAGAAGAAATTTGACTTAATAATTTCGAAGGTAAACATTGAATTTCATTTTCAATATCGACAAGGCATTGCTGCTTTGGTTTAATGGCAGCGACTCTCTGTTCCTCGACGGAATGGCAATGACGGCTACGGCTCCCATGACGTGGCTACCGCTCTACATTGTGTTGTTTTATATTGTCATCAAGAATAATGACAACATGGCACAAATTGGTCTGGTAGTTGGTGGAAGCTTGGTTTGCCTACTTTTCGCCGATGGACTCGCCGATGGCATTGTTAAGCCTTGGGTGGCCCGTCCGCGTCCAAGTCATGAACCGGCCTTGATGATGGTGGTGGATCTTGTCAACAACCATCGTGACACGCCCTATGGCTTTTTCTCTGCTCATGCAGCCAATACCATGTCAATAACCGTATTTATGAGTCTAATGGTGCGAAACCCATGGCTTACAACAACACTTGTCAGCTGGTCTCTGCTGAATTGTTGGACACGTATGTATCTCGGCCTTCACTATCCCAGCGATATCCTCATCGGATTACTCTGGGGCGCAACAGTGGGCTGTGGTGTCTATTGGTCATACCTCTGGTGCTGCCGGCAGATTTCACTTAAGACAACCTTTATATCTAAACGCTATACTTCCTCAGGCTATAGTCTCACAGATGTTGCGGTGACCATCCTCACCTTCCTTTTCTGTTGCGTCTATGTCATGATAAAAGCATGTTTTTAAAAAATGTCAGTTCAAGAAATTAAGATTCAAGATTACAATTACTCGTTGCCCGACGAGCGCATTGCAAAGTTTCCAGTCGAGCAGCGCGACCAGTCAAAGCTGCTGATTTATCAACACGGTAACGTATCGGAAGACCGGTTCTTTCGTTTACCCGACCACCTGCCGACAGGGGCCCTCATGGTGTTCAACAATACCAAGGTCATACAGGCACGTCTTCATTTCCACAAGAAGACAGGAGCCCTCATTGAAGTATTCCTGCTGGAGCCATCGAAGCCTGCCGATTATGAGCAGATGTTCCAGGCACGCCAAGAGTGTGAGTGGCTCTGTCTGATTGGTAATGCCAAAAAATGGAAAGAGGGAGAACTTCATCGTCAACTCACCGTGAACGGCAAAGATTTTACGCTGTCAGCAGAGCGCATGGGCACAGCAGGAACCAATCAAAAAGTGCTACTTAAATGGGACAATAGCGATGTGTCGTTTGCCGAGATTCTTGATGCGGCAGGAGAGCTCCCCATACCTCCCTATCTGAACCGCGCTACACAAGACAGCGACAAGACAACCTATCAAACGGTATATTCAAAAATCAAGGGCAGTGTGGCTGCTCCTACCGCAGGACTCCATTTTACGCAGGATGTTCTTTGTGCCCTCGACAAAAAAGGCATTGAGCGCGAAGAAGTGACACTCCATGTGGGTGCCGGCACCTTCAAGCCTGTGAAAAGCGAACGCATAGAAGGCCATGAGATGCATACGGAGTATATCTGTGTCCACCGCCAAACGCTGGAACGACTGCTGGCTCATGATTGCCAGGCAATAGCTGTCGGAACTACCAGCGTGCGTACTTTGGAAAGCCTTTACTATATGGGAGCAAAACTTGAACGCAATAGCAATCTTACGGAACAACAGCTTCATGTAAGCCAATGGGAGCCATACGAGTCAAGCACACCTACAATCACATCACGACGCGCTATCGAGAACATACTTAGCTGGCTTGACCGAAACAAACAGGAGGCCCTGCACTCCAGTACACAGATTATCATCGCGCCAGGCTACACCTACCACATCGTATGCATGCTAATCACCAATTTCCACCAGCCACAAAGCACACTTCTGCTGCTGGTCAGCGCCTTCGTCAAAGGCAACTGGCGCACCATCTATAACTACGCATTGAGCCATGACTTCCGCTTTCTAAGCTACGGAGACTCTTCATTGCTAATTCCATAAGTACATATATCATTGTTGACATCCACAAGAAAAAGCAAAATATGAGAAAAATCATCTCCTTCGTGCTCCTCTGCATGACATTGGCTGCAAGCGCACAGACCTACACCAACCAATATCCAAAGGGACTCAATCAGCTGGCTGAAAAATGGGCAAAAAAGGGCACATGGCGCAATGGGTTCACTAAGGCCTCACCAGCGCCCACTGTCAATTTGGTAGAGTTCTACATCCAGTATCACCGTAATCCACAACAATGGGATGCACTCTTTCAGTGGTTGCAAAACACCGACTTGCTCACGATACCTGCCGGTCGAACACCCATTCCCGGCACATCTCTGGTCGTCAGCGTAGAAGACGGTGAAAACTGGTGTTCACAAGAAGACCTGAGAAAAGGGAAGGGTAGTGAGAGCCACTATCAAAAAATAGACTTCATGTTTGTTGTCAGTGGGACAGAAGGCTTCTGTCGCCTTGACCACGACACCTCACGGCCACTCTCCGACTATAAACCCGATCGATTAGAATACACCTTCGACTATGACCGATTGGAACAGTTCACCTCCATTCCCGGAACTTTCAACATCATGTTTCCATGCGACTGGCATATTGCCAAAGTGAAGACCTCTTCCCCCAGTCAGCGACTCCGTGTTCTTGTCATCAAGGTTGATTATAAGTTGTAACAAGACTTTTCAGGTGCATTAACATACACTGTTTATCGCTAAAAGACTATCTTCTCAGCAACAAGTTGACGGCCGTTTAGAACCTAAGTGATCGATCTTTTAGACTACAAAGAGTCATCGATGAGAAGCTAAGAGGTCATCGATGAGGAACCAAGAGGTTATCAATGAGAAGCCAAGAAGACATCTTTTAGCTATATAAAAGACCGACCACTTAGACCCTAAAAGGTCAATCACTTAGACCCCAAAAGATTAACTACTTGGACCCTATGTGGTTGGCCTTTTCCACTCCGTTGATATACCATTCAACACATCATTCAACTCCATTAAAATAGAAAATAAACTTTTATTTATTTTGTACTTTGCACGCTTAATCGTACCTTTGCACGGAAAAGAATTTCATAATGAAGATAGGAGATCAAGTCAGATTTTTGAGTGAGAAAGGTGGAGGCCGCATCGTGGGCTTCCAGAAAGGTGGCATCGTACTGGTTGAAGACGCTGATGGCTTCGAGATTCCGATGGCACAGAGTGATGTGGTGGTAGTCGGCAACGATGACTACGACACAGGGCACATGGTACAAATCAAAACGCAACAGAAAAAGGTGGATGTAAAGACTGAAACCGTCCCAGAACCTACTGAGAAGGTTGTAAGATCCACCTTCGCCAACCACTACGACGTGGTAGAAGAACGGAAGGGCGGCGACCTGCTGACAGCCTATCTGGCCTTCGTTCCTACAAATGAAAAGGCCGTGACACAATGCGACTTCGACTGCTACTTCATCAATGACTGCAACTATTTCTTGCAGATGTCATACATGGTCGCAGAGGGCAACAGTTGGAGTCTTAAAGCTCAGATGGAGGTGGAGCCCAACACAAAGGAATATATAGAGACTGTTACACGCGAAAAGCTGAACACGCTGGGCCGTGTTGCCATCCAGCTCATGGCTTATAAGCGCGGAAAACCATTTGTCATGAAGCCAGTCATAAACATAGACCTTCGGCTCGACCCCGTAAAATTCTTCAAATTGCATACTTTCCGGGAAAATGACTTCTTCGACGAGAAAGCACTGATATACACCATCGTTGAAAACGACAAAACACCGCGCCCTGTGGTAGTTGACGCCAACCAGCTGAAGAGCGAGATGTATGCTTCACGAAATGAAGAGCCCAAGAAAGAAAAAAGCTTCTACGAGAAGCCGATGAAAAAGCGCAAGGGGGATGAAGATGTCATCGTGGTTGACCTGCATGCCGAAGCGCTGCTTGACACACAGGCTGGCATGACGGCGATAGATATCCTAAACTACCAACTGGACTATTTCCGACGCACGCTGGACAAACAGAAAGACAAGGTTGGACAGCGTCTCATCTTTATTCATGGAAAAGGAGACGGTGTTCTTCGACGCGCTATCATCAACGAATTGAATTATAGATTCAAGAAATATAATTATCAGGATGCCTCGTTCCAGGAATACGGTTATGGGGCTACTCAAGTGATCATTAAATAAGAGCAGGCAATATGGAAAAGGGATTCATCAAGGTGGCAGCAGCGGTGCCGACCGTGAAGGTTGGCGACTGTCGATATAACCTCCAACAGATAGAGAACCTCATCGCACAGGCAGAAGGCAAAGGCGTGGAAATCATTGTCTTTCCAGAACTCTCACTGACTGGATACACCTGTCAGGACTTGTTTCACCAAAGCGTACTCCTTGATGCAGCCGAACAGAGTGTGCTGATGTTGCTTGACTTTACCCGCCAGCTGGACATCGTGTCTATCGTTGGGTTACCACTTGTGGTGGGCGACCTGCTGCTTAATTGTGCGGCGGTGATTCAGAAAGGACAACTGCTGGGACTGATACCAAAAACCTACTTGCCCAATTATAGTGAGTTTTATGAAAAACGCTGGTTTGCATCGCTGCAGGACTTACGCCCCACGCAGATTCGCTTTGCCGGCAACTCGATGATAGTATCACCGGAGCCCAAACTATTTCGTACCTGCGACGGCGTAATGTTCGGCGTGGAAGTTTGTGAAGACCTATGGGCGCCTGTGCCGCCAAGCAACAACTTGGCACTGGCAGGGGCTGACATCATTTTCAATCTCTCGGCAAGCGACGAATTAGCTGGTAAACATCACTATCTCATGTCGCTGCTGGCACAGCAGAGTGCACGCACCATCACCGGCTATGTGTATGCCAGCAGCGGATTTGGCGAGAGCACACAGGATGTGGTCTATGGCGGCAATGCACTTATCTACGAAAATGGCCGTCTGCTCTCTGAGGGTGAACGCTTCTCAATGGAAACACAGATGATTACCACCCAGATTGACGTGGAGATGCTACGCGCAGACCGCCGCAACAATTCCACCTATGTAAATGCACAACGCGACCTGAAAACAAGTCTTTTGGATGGGAAGTTACACTCCGAAACAGGTTGTCAGACGGTACCTGTCATCAACTGCCGATCGGTTGAGCCGCACGACTTTGTACTGGAGCGTATTGTTGATCCGCTGCCTTTTATTCCTGCAGAAGAACAAATGACAGAAAGCTGTGAGGAAATACTGAACATCCAGACTATGGGATTGGTAAAACGCATTCTTCATACAGGAACAAAGCATGTGGTCATCGGCATCAGCGGGGGATTGGATTCAACACTTGCACTGCTGGTCGCCGTGAGAGCCTTCGACCGCTTGAAACTCGACAGATGCGGTATCATAGGGGTCACCATGCCCGGCTTCGGAACTTCAGACCGAACCTACAACAACGCACTGGAACTAATGAAACGTCTTGGCATCACAATGCGCGAAATACCAATTGCCAAGAGCGTAACGCAGCACTTTCTGGACATAGGCCATGACCCACAGTTACACGATGTGACTTACGAGAACGCACAAGCCCGCGAACGCACGCAGATTTTAATGGATGTGAGCAACCAGGTGGGCGGATTTGTGGTAGGAACAGGCGACCTGAGCGAACTGGCATTAGGATGGGCAACCTACAATGGCGACCACATGTCGATGTACGGTGTCAATGCAGGCGTACCCAAAACTTTGGTACAACACCTGGTACGCCACATAGCCAGACTGTACAATGACGGTCAAAATGACAGTATTGGCAGCATCCTAATTGACATTGTAGAAACGCCTATCAGCCCAGAATTAACACCGGCAGATGAGAATGGCGAGATCAAGCAGAAGACTGAAGACCTGGTTGGCCCATACGAACTGCACGATTTCTTCCTATATTATTTCTTGCGTTATGGTTTCGCACCAAGCAAAATCCTCATGTTAGCTCAGCGGGCTTTCCAACAACCATTTGATGGTCATCGGCACACCCGTAATTATGATGATGAAACACTGCGCCACTGGCTACAGACTTTCCTGAGACGCTTCTTCGCCCAACAGTTCAAACGCTCATGTCTGCCCGATGGACCAAAAGTTGGAAGTGTGAGCCTCTCTCCACGAGGTGACTGGCGAATGCCCAGTGATGCCTCCAGTGAGTTGTGGTTGAAAGATATTCAATAGGTGCTGTTGCCTAAATATTCATTAAACTTATCCTGATAGCCGTTGAAGACATTGATATCCACATCACCATGAATACCCTTCACACGGCCATCGGGAGCGAGTTGCCAAAAGCTTAGGCGGACATCGGGCTTATATTCTCCATAGCGGGCTATCCAAAGTTGATAGTCATGCTTGATGTCTGGGGTATTCGCCAAGTGACGATTCACAAACATTTGATTGACATATAGGATGGGTCTCATGCCTGTCTTCCGTAACACCTCTTCCGAGAAGGCTCGCACTTGACGAAGCAACTCTTTGGGGCCACCCATCAGACGAATCTGCGCCTCTGAAGGCTCAACATCAAGCACTGGAGGCAGATCACCGCTATTGAAACGAGCGTTTTTTAGAAAATAGGTGGCCTGCTTGACACCGTCCTTCTTCACAGAGAAGAAATGGTAACTTCCCACGCGAATGCCCTTCTTGCGAGCAGCTGCGTAGTCTTTTTGGTAGTAAGGGTTACTAATAGTGGTGCCCTGAGTGGCTTTTATAAAAATAAAGCGCACCGGGTAATCAACCTTACCGATAATCTTCTTGTTGCTGATATGTCCGAGATGGGTTATGCGCATGTTATTCCAATCAATGGCATAGCGTCGCTTTCCAGACTCATGCTGGTAACGAGAAATGTCGATGCCATAGATGCGATCACTGGAATAGGCCATCTTCTCTCCTTTGAAAACATCGTTTTCCCACAAGCCAGCCTTCAGATGACCTTTGTTAGTTATGCAGAAACCAAAACCGTTACGAAAATTGTTTTCCCAGTTACCTTCATAGTAACTGCCATCATCATCGCTCCAGGCTCCATGTCCATTAGCGACATGTGTCGGCTTTTTCTTAGACTCTTTGACTGGCCGACCTGCTATGAAACGCAGATGGTGTCCGTACTGAAAGACAGCTTCGACGCCCTCTGGCGTCTGACGGTTGAAAGTGGATAGGTAGAGCCATTCACCATCGCGCCTATATGGTTCACAGATAATTGTGTCCGACAATCCGTCTGACGAGCGTACTACAACCTTATAAATAGTTATGCGTCTGACGTGAAGACTGTCTTTTTCGCTGATGGCATTAAGCAGGTTCTGTGCTTTGTGCAGCATATTCAGGCGGCGAAGATGCTGCTGATTGTAGTCGGCAATCATATTATAACCCTCATCAGTAACATTGTGGATAGCCAGATAATAACGTAGTTCGTCATCAGCATGGTCAGACAAAGGCACTATTGAGTCAAGTCGGCTCCGCTCACGTTCAAGAATCATAGGGATTTCAGCAACCGATATACTGTCTGTGTTTGCACGAGTGAGCAGTCGGCCCCGACAAGAAGGGATGACTGGGAAACGATGTATCCAACATGCTGTGTCAAGTCGAGTGTCGCGTTCAACAGAATCAGGATGGAGGGCTATGCCAGCCATCGCTGAATCGGAAGTAAGTGCACTAAAGAAGATTAGGGGAACGCCATTGACTTCCAGCTGATAGTAGTGACTACTCTCAACAACTGTGGCACTACGTTGGAGCTTTCCCTCTGTGGGAAAGAAAGAAATCAAAAATAGAATAAATATCAATAGCAGGATTCCCGCCATAAAAAACTGTAGAAGCGGGCAACCACAACACCTTTTATATATATACCACATCAGCTATCGGTTTTATGTTCACAAAAGTACATCATTTTTACGAATCAACAAAATTTTCAAACATTATTCATAAACGGTTCATAAATGGGTTAACATCGTCTCCTTAAATATTGTAAAATTGCGATATTTTGCCATGAAATGTTTTCGTAGCTGGTGGAAATTTAGTATTTTTGTACCTTGAAAAAAATAGAGAGAATCGCTTAGAACGAAAACAAATGGCCTCTACGGCGTTCTGACAATAAAAAACGAATTATTATTTCTAAAAAAATAAATGGACGAAACTCAGACTTTTGATCAAGACAGAATCATTAAGATCAACATCGAGGAAGAAATGAAATCCTCTTATATTGACTACTCAATGTCTGTCATTGTTGCTCGTGCACTTCCTGACGTGCGCGATGGTTTTAAACCAGTTCACCGACGCATATTATACGGTATGCTTGGAATTGGAAATACCAGTACAAACCCTTACAAGAAATGTGCCCGCGTCGTTGGTGAGGTGCTTGGTAAATATCACCCTCATGGCGACTCTTCCGTATATGGCGCCCTGGTCCGTTTGGCACAAGACTGGAATATGCGATACACACTTGTCGATGGACAGGGAAACTTCGGTTCTGTTGACGGCGACTCTGCTGCCGCGATGCGATACACGGAGTGTCGCCTCTCTAAAATGGGTGAGCATATAATGGATGACCTGGAGAAAGACACCGTTGATATGCAAAACAACTTTGATGACTCGTTAGTAGAGCCAACTGTCATGCCAACAAAGATTCCCAATCTACTGGTGAATGGTGGTAATGGCATTGCTGTAGGTATGGCTACCAACATGCCGACACACAATCTCAACGAGGTAATCGACGGATGTTGTGCCTACATCGACAACCCAGATATTGACACCGAGGGGCTCATGAAATACATCCCCGCGCCTGATTTCCCCACAGGAGCCTATATCTATGGACTGCAAGGTGTAAAAGATGCTTATGAAACCGGTCGCGGACGCATCATCATGCGGGCCAAAGCAGAAATTGAAAGCGGCGAGAACCACGACAAAATTGTCATTACCGAAATTCCCTACGGCGTAAACAAACAGCAGCTTATCGAATATATTGCCGACCTGGTGAAGGAAGGAAAGCTGGAAGGTATCTCTAATGCTAACGATGAAACCGGACGACAAGGCATGCGTATCGTCATTGATGTAAAACGCGATGCTAATGCCAACGTCATTTTGAATAAACTCTTCAAAATGACAGCACTGCAAAGCTCGTTTTCAGTGAACAACATCGCCTTGGTTAAAGGTCGTCCACGTCTGCTCAACCTGAAAGAGTGCGTGAAATACTTTGTGGAGCACCGCCACGACGTTACCATCCGCCGTACACGTTTCGACTTGAAGAAAGCTCAGGAACGTGCTCACATCTTGGAAGGATTGATTATTGCCGTAAATAATATTGATGAGGTTGTACACATCATCCGACAATCGAAGACTCCTACTGATGCGCAACGCAACTTGGAGCAACGTTTTAATCTTGACGAATTGCAGTCAAAGGCTATCGTTGATATGCGTCTGGCTCAACTGACAGGTCTGCGTGTAGATCAGCTACATCAGGAATTCGACGACTTGATGAAACTCATTGCCGATTTACAAGAAATCCTTGACAACCCTGAGCGCTGCAAGCAGGTAATGAAGGATGAGTTGCAGGAAGTAAAAGAGAAATACGGAGATGCTCGTCGCACAGAAATCATTCCTGATGAACATGAGTTTAACGCAGAAGATTTCTATCCTAACGATCCTGTAGTCATCACCGTCAGCCACTTGGGTTACATCAAGCGTACAGCACTCTCAGAATTTAGAGAGCAGGCTCGCGGTGGCGTGGGTTCAAAAGGTGCTTCTTCGCGTGACAAAGACTTTACAGAGTATATCTGTCCTGCGACAATGCACCAGACTCTACTCTTCTTCACGAAGAAAGGCCGTTGCTACTGGTTGAAATGTTACGAGATCCCTGAGGGAGACCGAACCGCAAAAGGACGAGCCATACAGAATATGCTGAATATCGATGCCGATGACTCACTAAACTTCATCTTAAGACTACGCGGAAGAGGACTGGAGGATGAAGAATTTATCAACTCCCACTACATCGTATTCTGTACCAAGAACGGTATCGTGAAAAAAACATTGCTGGAGGCCTACTCTCGTCCACGTGCCAATGGCGTTATCGCCATCAATATATCAGATGGCGACGAGGTTGTTGACGTACGTCTAACCAACGGAAATAACGAGCTCATTATAGCTAACAGGAATGGGCGCGCCGTCCGTTTCGATGAATGTAAGATCCGCACAATGGGCCGAACTGCCACAGGCGTGCGTGGCATGAAACTCGATGGCGATAATGATGCTGTCGTAGGTATGGTAGTCGTTAATAATGCAGAAGCTGAAAGCGTTATGGTTGTTAGTGAAAATGGCTATGGTAAACGATCACAAGTGGAAGACTACCGTAAGACAAATCGTGGCGCAAAGGGTGTAAAGACACTTAATATCACAGATAAAACTGGCAGACTTGTTGCCATCAAAAACGTAACCGATGATAATGATTTGATGATTATCAACAAGAGTGGTATCGTAATTCGTATGGCCGTGGCAGAGGTTCGAGTGATGGGACGTGCCACACAAGGCGTTAGACTCATCAATCTTGCTAAGAAAAATGATGTTATCGCCAGTGTCTGTAAGGTAATGAGCTCGGAACTGGAGGCTAAAATAAACCAACAGTCCATAGAAACGTCTAATGATGAGAAGATCTCTTATGAGACAACAACTGAAGAAATCACGACTGAGCAAGAAGTCTAAAAACAACAAACAATAACCTACAAAAGAAATCGCTTATGAAAAAATTAATGATGGCGGTTCTGATGTTTCTTACAACATCTGCCGCATTTGCCGCTGAAAGCGACGCCTTAAAAGCTGTCATGAAGGCAAAGACCTATGCAGAAGCTTCAGCCCTGCTAAAGTCATCACTTGAACAAATGGCATCACCAGCTGAAAAAGCAAAGGCTTACAACCATCTTGTTCAACTTTCCATGGACAAGTATAACACTGAAGGTGCTATCATCGATGCAAATCTGGCAGCAGCTGCTGCTCAGAAGCCTCAGACTCCCTATGACACTATTGGAATCGGTAATGCTGCATACAATATTTTGGTGGATGCTATTGAATGCAACAAATATGACCAAATGCCTGATGCAAAAGGAAAAGTAAAACCAAAATATGCAGAGGTAAATCGTGACTTGGCCCTAAAAGCCCGTAACACCCTCGTTGGTGTTGGTAACGAGTATGCTAGTAAAGGGGACATGGATGGTGTGCTGAAGTTCTGGGGTACTTTTCTTGATACTGATGATGATCCATTTCTAAATGTCAATAAAGAACAAGAAGTAAACTTCATTGGACAAGTGGCTTACTATACAGCCCTTTATGCCAATCAAGCAAAGCAGTTCGACAAAGCTCTGAAATATGTAGAGATAGCTGTCAAAGATCCGCAATTGGCTACAGAGGCTACCAACCTCCGCTTCAGTTTGAAGCAAGACCGCTTGACAACTAAGGAAGACACTCTTACATTTGTCAGCGAATTGAAAACCTTCTATGCAGACCATCCCGATAGTGAAGCTGCGTTCGGCACACTTTGCAACCTTTATGCTAACATGGACGCTACAGAGGAAGTCATGAAACTGGTAAATGAAAAATTAGCCGTTGACCCAAACAACTTCCTTGCGTGGACCTTAAAAGGACAAAACGAAATGAACAACGCTCAGACTGCAGAGAATGCTGACTGGGATACACCTATAGCTTCATTCAAAAAGGCAATCGAAATCGATGGAACAAACCCGCAAGTACTGAACTACCTGGGTTTTTGTATCAACTCAAAAGCTGCTCAGATTAGTGATAACCGAAATGCACAGAAGGAACTCTTCAAAGAGTCTTTGCAATACTTGGAACGCGCAAAGGAAATAGATCCAAATCGAGAAAGAGCTAACTGGGCTTATCCACTCTACCAATGCTATTACATAGTCTATAGTGCCAATGACCCGCGCACAAAAGAGTTGGAAGAAATGTTAAAAAAATAATCAGGTATAACCTAAGGTAACATCGTCCTCCTGCTTGTCCGCACAATCACAAAATAGAACAAGCAGGAGGACATTATTAAATGTATATCAGGATGAGGAATTTGTTATTGACTATAGTACTTTGTGTTCTTTCACTCTCAATATCAGCACAAAAGAAAGAACTTGCTAACGCTAAAGCAAATCTAAAGAGCGGCAAAAACCTGGAACAGTCGGAGAATGAACTGCGAAAGTTATTACTAAAGTCAGACAACAGGAATAATGAAAAAATATGGCTCACCTTATTCGATATCATAAAAAAACAATATGATCAGGGAAACGAGAAACTCTATCTAAAACAGAACTACGATACAGCAAAGATTTTCCTTTTAACTGGGAAACTGTTTGAAGTACTCGAACAATATGATTCTCTTGATGCGCTGCCCAACAAAAAAGGAGAGGTTAAACCGAGATATCGAAAAAAACATGCCGACTTGCTAAACGATTACAGACCTAACCTTTATAACGGCGGTCGTTTCTTTGTCAATAAGGGACAATATAAAGAGGGCTACAAAATGTTTGACATGTTCATTGATTGTATCCATGAACCGCTCTTTACATCATACGACTACGAGAACCAGGCCGAGTTGTTACATGAAGCCGCCTACTGGGCCTCCTATTGTGCATTTAAACAAAAGAATTTTGAGGCGATAAGGCATCACATGACGTTAGCATTAAGAGATTCTGTACATTATTGTTCGATGTTGCAAATACTAACGGAAACTTACAAATCCGAAAATGACACAACGCGATACATAGAGACCCTGTATGAAGGCTTCACGAAATATCCTGACGAACTGTTCTTCTTCAGAAGTCTGGTGGACCATCTGGCTCAAAATGCTGATTGGAAGGAAATTGTCAAGATTGCAAACAAAGGTCTTCAACACGACTCAACATCAATCGAATTCTTATTTCCAAAGTGTTCGGCACTACTTAACATTGGAAACCTAAAAGAGTGTATAGCAACAGGAAACAAAATCATTTCGCTCAACGATACACTTGCAGATGTTTACTACCATGTAGGACTTGCCTACTTTACACTGGCAACAAACCTCGAAGAACAAATAGGCAGACGCACCCTAAAACAAAAAAAAGAAATCAAAGAGTATTTTGACAAAGCGAGACTTTACATGGAGAAATACAGGACAATGGAACCAGACAAAGTTCTACAATGGTCATCTCCGCTCTATACAATCTATTTGAACCTCAATATGGGTAAGGAGTTTGAAGAGATGGACAGATTGTTGAAATCAAAGAAGTAATATAAATGGAAAGACCAGATACTATTTTACAACATTTAGGTATTAGCCAACTCAACAGAATGCAGGAGGAGACAATGGATGCTATCCTTCACACAGACAATGACGTGGTGGTGCTCTCGCCAACAGGGAGTGGTAAAACTTTGGCCTATATGCTTCCACTCTCTCAAAGGCTTAAAAAAGATATAAAAGTAATACAGGCAATTGTTGTGGTGCCAGGAAGAGAATTAGCACTACAGTCCGCAGAAGTTATGAAAAAAATGAAAACAGGATTGCTATCCATGGCAGTCTATGGAGGTCATTCTACAATGGATGAGCATCGGAGAATATGTAAGATAAGGCCCAACATTTTGTTTGGAACTCCAGGAAGAATCAACGACCATATTGATAAAGAAAACTTTCAAACATCAAGTGTTAAGTGGTTGATTATCGACGAGTTTGATAAATGTCTTGAAATGGGATTTCAAAAAGAAATGGCCCACCTTGTTAAACACTTGCCTAATATCGAAAGACGAATACTACTCTCGGCTACAGAATCAGAGTTGATTCCCAAATTTGTCAACATGGGACAGAAACGGATTATTGACTACCGTGAGAAAAACGAACAGATTAGTGAAAGAGTTAAGGTTTTTCAGATAATCAGTCAAACGAAAGACAAACTACAAACGCTGGAACAAACACTTCTCACGATGGGAAATGAGAGTACTGTGGTATTTCAAAATCACAGGGAAAGTGTGGAACGGACAGCAGAATATCTTGCAAAAAAAGGATTCTCCGTGATTACTTTTCATGGAGGTCTTGAACAAAAAGAACGTGAAGCTGCACTTTTCAGATTTACCAATGGTTCTGCTAACATTCTCGTCTGCACAGATCTGGCAAGCAGAGGATTAGACATACCCAACATACAGAATATCATTCACTACCACCTGCCAGAAACAAAACAAAACTATATACACCGTGTGGGGAGGACTGCTCGATGGGATAGAGTGGGAAGAACTTTCTTTCTTTTAAACAAGGAGGAAGAAATTCCGGAATATGTAGAGGAAAAAACACAAGTGTTTGAACCGCAAAAAACAGATGGGCTCCTTCCAGCTCAGCCTCGTATGCAGACTCTCTATATTGGAAAGGGGAAAAAAGATAAAATATCAAAAGGTGATATTGTTGGATTCCTATGCAAAAAAGGAGAAGTGAGAATACAAGACATTGGCATAATCAGTGTGTTAGATCGCTATACATATGTCGCTGTAAAGGGGACAATAACAAAACACTTGATAAAAAAAATACAAGGGAAAAAAATCAAAGGGCTCAAAACAATTGTAGAACCTGTTAAATTTTAATAGGATAAAAATAAATTAATATTTGTTTTGTATTCCCCCCGACTTTTCGTATCTTTGCAAAAATATTTTTTTTTAGTTTTTAATGTCCCCAAACTAATATTGACTATGGGAATATTTGGATTCTTTAACAGAAATAAAAAGGAAACTCTCGATAAAGGACTTGAAAAGACAAAGCAGAGTGTTTTTTCTAAGATTTCTCGTGCTATTGCAGGCAAATCGAAAGTTGATGACGATGTTCTGGACAACCTGGAAGAAGTCTTGATAACCAGTGATGTCGGAGTAGATACGACTCTGAAAATAATACATCGAATTGAAGAGCGCATTGAACGAGACAAATATATATCAACATCAGAATTGAATGGTATTCTTAGAGAAGAGATAGCATCACTGATGACAGAAAACAATACGTCGGATATGGAGAACTGGGATCTTCCTATCGACCACAAGCCTTATGTTATACTGGTTGTTGGCGTAAACGGTGTAGGAAAGACAACCACAATTGGCAAATTAGCTTATCAGTTTAAGAATGCTGGAAAAAAAGTTTATCTCGGTGCAGCTGACACATTCCGTGCTGCCGCTGTAGAGCAAATATGCATTTGGGGTGAACGTGTTGGTGTGCCAGTTATTAAACAACAAATGGGTAGTGACCCTGCCAGTGTGGCATTCGACACCCTCAGCTCCGCCAAAGCAAATGGGGCAGATGTCGTTATTATTGACACCGCCGGGCGTTTGCATAACAAGGTGGGGCTAATGAATGAGTTGAAAAAAATCAAGGATGTAATGAAAAAAGTTCTGCCTGAAGCACCCGATGAAGTCTTGTTGGTGCTTGATGGTTCAACAGGACAGAATGCTTTTGAACAGGCAAAACAGTTCGCTGCCGTTACGCAGATTACTTCAATGGCTATCACAAAGTTGGATGGCACGGCCAAGGGGGGAGTAGTCATCGGCATCAGCGATCAACTGAAGGTACCCATCAAATATATCGGTCTGGGCGAAGGTATGAATGATTTACAGCTATTCAATAAAACCCAATTCGTTAACTCGCTATTTAATGAATAAAGGAGAGGTAGATATTATCACCATGGGATGCTCAAAGAATCTTGTTGACAGCGAGGTTCTCATGTACCAGTTTGAGAGGAATGGATATCGTTGCTTCCACGATCCTGCAAAAACGACAGGAGAAATTGTGGTTGTTAATACCTGCGGATTCATTGGTGATGCGAAGGATGAGAGTATCAAAATGATTCTCAAGATGGCAAAAGCCAAGGAGAAGGGTAACATCGGAAAGCTTTTTGTTATGGGATGTCTGTCTGAACGATATCGAGAGGAGCTGACAAAAGAAATACCGGAAGTGGACGGCTTTTATGGAAAATTTGACTATCTAAAGTTGTTAACTGACCTTGGGAAGACCTTTGATACTTGTGAGGGGAGAAAGCGACACCTGACAACTCCCAAACATTATGCCTATTTGAAGATTAGTGAAGGTTGTGATCGACGCTGCTCTTATTGTGCTATTCCCCTTATAACTGGTCACCATGTTAGCAGACCAATAAGAGAGATATTAACAGAAGTTGAGAACTTGGTAGCACAAGGTGTCAAGGAATTTCAGGTAATAGCTCAAGAACTGACTTATTACGGGGTAGATATTGATGGGAAACAGCATATTGCTGAACTCATCAGCCGAATGGCCGATATCAATGGTGTAGAATGGATAAGATTACATTATGCCTATCCAAACCAGTTTCCATGGGAACTGACGGATGTAATGAAAAAGAAAAAAAACGTGTGCAACTATCTTGATATTGCACTTCAACATATCTCCGACCATATGCTTAATCGCATGCACCGACATATCACTAAAGCAGAAACGATAGAATTCATCAATCGTCTTCGTGCAAGCGTTCCGGGCATATGTCTGCGCACTACATTAATGGTAGGATTTCCTGGAGAAACTGAAGAAGACTTCCAGGAACTCATGGAATTTGTAAGATGGGCGCGTTTTGACCGAATGGGAGCATTTGCATATTCTGAAGAAGAAGGTACCTATAGTGCTCTCTACTATCAAGATAACGTGGGGAATGAAATCAAGCAACAACGTCTGGATCAGTTGATGGCACTGCAACAAAAGATTAGTTCAGAACTCGAAGCTGAGATGATTGGACGAACCATGAAAGTCATCATAGACCGTAAAGAAAGTGACTACTATATTGGACGAACAGAATACTCCTCACCAGAAGTGGATCCAGAAGTCCTAATTCCAGCAACAGGAAAACGACTAAAAATAGGTCATTTCTACATGGCAAAAATAACAGATGCCGAGGAGTTTGATTTATATGCAGAGGTCGTTTCATAAAGATGTGTTAATTTAATATTTACGAATATGAATAATAAGGATTTTATTCGTGAGCTGTCTCAAAGAACCGGTTTTACACTTGAACAGACTCAGAATATAGTGAGGACCATTGTGGACTACATCGGAGAAACAGTTTCAGAAGACGGACCTGTTCAGTTGAACGGATTTGGTTCGTTTGAAGTAAAAAAACGTGCTGAACGAACGATGCAAAACCCAGCAACTGGACAAACAATGCTCGTTCCACCTAAACTGGTACTATCATTCAAGCCCTCTTATTCTATTAAAGAAAGTCTTAAAAAAGGAATAACTGCATCATGATAAAAAACACGGATATTTCCAAGAAACTCATTGAGAAATTTGGACTACAAAAGAAAAAATCTGACGAAGTTGTTACAAACTTTATAGATATCATCAACGAAGGATTACGCGAAGAAAGGCTCGTAAAAATCAAAGGACTGGGAACTTTTAAGATGATGTCTATTAATGCACGAGAAAGTGTTGATGTGAATACGGGAGAACGCATTCTTTTGGAAGGACGCGAAAAAATATCCTTCACTCCAGATGCGACGATCAAAGAGCTTGTTAACAAACCGTTTGCACAATTTGAAACGGTTATGCTGAATCCTGGAGTTGATTTCTCAGATATAGATGCAAAGTTTAAATTTACTGAGCAATCAATTGAAGTCGAAGCAGACGTAAAGCCAGAGGCTGAATCTAAGCCAGAAGTTTTTGTGAAGCCAAAAGAAAAGAGTGATGTGGTAGAGGCCAATAAAGAAACGAATCGAGAAATACAGGCTGATGTGAAGCCTGAAGCCATTAATGTTGTTAAGTCTGAACCAAAGAATGAACGACAGGAACCTGACGTGAAGTCCTTTGTTCAAGAAAACCACTCTGAAATAAACGATACAGAAGAAAACTATACAGATATGATGAAACTGAAAGAACTTACTGAACAAGTCAGCATATTAGAAAAAAGCCGGAATCTATATAGAACACTTTTCTATATTACATTAGCAGCACTTATTGCATGTGTTTGCTATAACTTTATATCAAATCAAAAAGAAGTAGCCAACACTCCGAAGTCTCAGGTTGAAGAAAAAACTACAATTGACAATGTCGCAAACCAAGGTGAGAAAAAAAATGAACCTGTAGTCAAACAAGATGCGATATCAGTTTCTTCTTCGGAGACTGTATCAAAAACAGAGAAAGCAGAGAAAGCGGAGGCTGTTAGCAAGAACGACACAAACATTCCGGACCAATCTGTTTATAATCAAGATCCACGCGTACGCTTGGGAGCTTATATGATTATGGGTGTTGACCAGACTATAACAGTTCAGAAAGGACAGACATTAGCCGGCCTTAGTAAGGCGTACCTTGGTCCGGGAATGGAATGTTATCTTCAGGCTATCAATGGTGGCATCAAAGAAGTTAAAGAAGGTCAAACAATTAAGATACCAAAATTGAAAACAAAGAAATCTTTAAAAACATCAAAGCGTGTACAGTAGTACACGCTTTGGTATTTCCATAATTATTTGATACGGCTTCCATCTTATATTATCCCACTTAACATCTATAATTCCCCTAATTTACTTGCGTCTTACCTCTTTTTCGGTAATAAAACCATGACGGAAAGCATATAGCAATTCTTCAAGGTCGGAAATTTGATGGTTTAGTTCTGCGCCCTTGTCCGTGTCAGCGACGAGCATTCTACGATTGGACATCTCTACAATCTGAGTAGTACTCTTAATGTCAGTTCCTTTTAAAATGGCATCTCGTTTACTTGTAAAAGGATCATGTTGTACGAGATCGAAGCCACGGCTGTGATATACAAGGGTATAGCCTGCAATGCCGGTTTCTTTATGATAGGCCTGCGAGAACCCCCCGTCAATCACCATCAGTTTTCCGTTAGCTTTCACCGGGTTTTCTCCATTCATAACGTGAACAGGAATATGTCCATTGATAATATGACGACTACCTCCTTTAACCTCAAAATCATCCAAAATACGGTCGATAACTTCTTCTCTACCTCTTAGATTAAAATAAGCTCCCTTCTTTTCACTATGAGCTTCTTTATCGTCGATGAAGTAGCGTTCAAAAGTAGCCATTTTCGACTTGTCAAAAAGAGGGCTATCGGGACCACACCAAAGATACAAGAAATAGTCTCGGGCATAATCTTGAAGTTCTTTATCAGAATCATTTTGAAAAGCTGTACGGATGAGCATACCGATATGATGGAGTAAAGCACGTCCCTGGTATGCGTGGTCTTTATATATAGTAACCTTTTTCAGCGTACCGTCATCGTTGAGTGGAACAGAAGCATGAAAAAGCAGATTGCCATTACAAACGGAATACATACATCCATGTCGAAGCATCAATTTGACATGTCGATGAAATTTCTCACTTATGACGAAAGAATGGCGAAGCTGTTTCATAAGTTTATGCTCTTCTTCTGTCAGTTCATTGGGATTAGCAGGGTCTATGGTTGGAAAAAAATTACTTTTCAACTGATACTCTATACCATCAATAACGATAGTACCTTTTTCATAGTTAACCTTATTCAGTAACATTCTATTCTGCATCTTCCATTCCGGACGGCGTGCATAAATCTTCGCTTCTTCCTTAAACTGAATGACGGTAATAGCTTTGTGCATCTGGGCAATGAGCCTTTTGGTCTTTTCGTCCAGATTTTGAGCACGATCACTAAGTCGTGGCTGAAATTCCTCACACGGATCATCAGCATAAGTTTCCATCGCAAAAGTGGCCAAAGGAAGTAGATTAATACCATATCCATCCTCAAGAGTAGAGAGGTTTGCATAACGGAGAGAGATTCGTATAACATTACAGATGCATGCCTTATTACCTACATTTGCACCCATCCAAAGTACATCGTGATTTCCCCATTGCATATCCCAGTTATGATAGTCAGTCATATAGTCCATAATCTTATGGGCACCTGGCCCTCTGTCATATATATCTCCTAAAATATGAAGTTGATCAATGGCTAACCTTTGAATAACATTGCAAATAGCGATAATAAAATCATCGGCCCTACCTGTTGATATGATAGTATCAATAATCACATTAACATAGGCAGCCTTGTTAGCGTCATCAGTCCGTTCATGGAGAAGTTCCTGAATACTATATGAGAAATCTTGTGGCAGAGATTTTCTAACTTTTGAACGAGTATATTTGCTACTAACTTCCCGACAGATACTCACAAGCTGATGAATTGTTATATGATACCAGTCATCCATATCTTGTTCGTTGTTTTTGATAAGCTGTAGCTTCTGCTCTGGATAGTATATCAGCGTACAAAGCTCACGCATCTCAGATTCACGAAGGGTAGTTCCAAAAAGTTCGTTGACCTTTCTTTTTATGTTTCCCGACACATTTTTTAGTACATGCAGAAAAGCCTCATGCTCCCCATGAATATCTGCCAAGAAATGTTCCGTTCCCTTAGGAAGATTCAATATGGCCTGAAGATTGATGATTTCCGTGCTGGCGTCAGCAATCGTTGGAAATGCAGACGAAAGCAGTTGCAGATATCTCATATCATTGTTTATATCGTATTTCATGATAAAATAATTTATTGATCTTGTTGTTTTTTTTGCTTAATGAAAGTCTTAGTGATAATTAGTTATACAATTCTTAATGCGATCAGTTTCTCTATCATTTTTCTGTATGATAGGCATAAAACCTTCCGTTAGATCAGACTCCCATGAGAGAACCGTTTCCAATCGAGCTACAAACTGTAATAAATGAAGTTTAGAAAGCACTTCTGCCATCTGGTCTTCATTGTAATCACTCTGTATCATACAATGAGCTAACTCATCAAGGAAAGATTTGGGAATTTGCCGACGCTGATACAGATAGTGAGCATAGAGAATCTGCTTCAATAGTTCGCGTGCAGACTCTTCAAGTTCAGGAAAAGCATTCAGCTGTCTTTGAATATCATCATGTATTGTCTGATCGTAATGTAACACAGCATCTTGATAGAAATCCATAAAAAGCCTCAAACTCTCCACCTCTGTCATAAGAGATGTAGTGGTTGGATTTGGGATTACTATAATTCGGTTATTCCATCCAAGTTGCTCCATTACTTCTTTTTCCATCTGTCCACACACCTGGATAGAGACCGCACGCTTCACAGCCTCTCTCTGTTGTGCACAGAAGTTTGGATGGCTCTTCCACGACTTCATGTTCCAAGGCATTAAACCTTCCAAAGGACTATATATATATGGGATTCGGCGATGGTATAACTCTTTTGTTGCCTTAAGTATCTGGTAATCCCAGCATCCAAAGATATGAACAATGTCTGGACTTTCCTCTGTCACAGTGTTGCCAGTTAACATGGGAATTTTTTTCGCAAGCATGTCAGCCAGGCTACCTTGAGCAAGGTTTTCAGTTGAAAGATGTGAAGTTAGAAGTCTGATTCTCATATTTTATGGGTACTAAAGTCTAACTCATCTCTGCTCCAATAACGGAACAGAGTATATATTCGATGCCAAAGAATTCTTATTTCATAAAATGGTACCACCCAAGGAGATATGTCTTTTTCGAAGTATTTCACTATTCTGGCACATTTGTAACATCGACAGAAATAGGATGCGAATGCTGCAAAAATTGATGTTCCACAAAGCAATCCTGCATCATACAAGTTTTCATCCCGCATTATAATGGTGAAAGAATAAGAGAATGCCAAAAGGATTATCAAGTTATTGACGTGAAAGGCTATTTGATCCAAATAGGGAAGGAACCGGTGCTGGCACTTTCTGCGAAGGATTCTTCTAATATGCATATAATGCAACTGCTGTTTAAGCCATGCTTCGGGTAGGGGAGGGGCATCTAACACCCATGCGTCGGGTGTCGTCACGACAGCTGTATGAAAAGGTCTTGCAAATTTATTGACCAAGAAATCATACTCACCACGAATAACATCCAGATTGCCACGATAACCTTCACCATCTGTAAACAAACTTTTTCGAAAAAAGAGATTTGTACCATTTGTACGATAGGCCGTCTTGTATGACTCTCGAAGCAAATAGAGTGCCGTATATAAGCGTTCAAAACGATAGAAGCGCGGTGCATCTTGATTATAGTTACTATAACCAATAACCATATCTATATCCTTTTGACATTTTTCCCCCATCAGTTTTAACCATTGATTGCTTGCCGGAACACTAGAAGCATCAGTCATCACAATCCATTCGTTATGAGCAGCCCTCACACCTAATGTCACAGCAAGTTTCTTCCTGCTCACATAACGAGATGACTCTGGAACATAGGTCGCATAGATGCGCTTATCTTTTGTGAGCCGAGAAATGACATCCTCTGTTTCTTTGTCTCCTTTCTCTGCTACAATAATGATTTCAATCCCCGCTGGATAGTCTTGTAACAAGAAGTTCGGAATATTCTTCTCCAGCTCCTGTGATTGTTTATGTGGTGTAACAAGAATTGTCAACGGAGGTAATACCACATTAGTATCTTCTTCCGATTTTCTTTTCGGAAGGAATCTGGAAAATGGACTTAACATAGGGGTTAAACATGTGACAAGCAGAATGGCCCCCGCAAAGATAACAATGGATGTGTCTATAATCATATTTTTTCTTTCGTATATCCGACAGGGAGTTTCCGACAATTATATTGACTGGCCATAATCTCCCCATAGGCGCCTGCACTTCGAATAGCTATTAAATCTCCCCTATGACAACGGTTCAAATCAATCGCTTTAGCAAATACATCACTTGACTCGCAAATAGGACCTACCACATCATAGGTTTCTAAGGGCTCTTCACTTGAAAGGTTTTCTATCTTATGATAAGCCTGATAAAGAGCTGGACGAATCAAGTCTGTCATGCCTGCATCAAGAATAGCAAATTGCTTTGCTTTCCCCTGTTTAACATAGAGTACACGCGAAATCAAAGAACCACACTGAGCCACAACAGCTCTTCCCAACTCAAAATGTACATGTTGCCCATCGCGAAGTCTCAATTTTTTTGCATAGGTGTTAAAGTAGGATGCGAAGTCTGCCATGGGTTCACGATTGGGATGAGAATAGTTAATGCCCAGTCCTCCCCCCACATTGATATTCTCAATCTTAACATGACGCCTTTCCAACCTTTCCTGTAACTCATTGATGCGATTACAGAGTGCTTCGAAATCACCCATATCAAGAATCTGGGAACCGATGTGAAAATGAAGACCAACAAATCTAACATGAGACATCTCTTCTGCACGGTCGATAACCTGTTCCATATCGTCCATCGCAATGCCGAATTTGTTTTCTGCCAAGCCAGTCGTAATATTGGCATGCGTATGGGCACCAACATCAGGGTTAATACGAATACAAATATTTGCCTGACGTCCAAGTTCAGAAGCAAGTTGGTTGATAACTCCCAACTCTGCAATACTTTCCACATTAAAACAGAAAATACTGTTCTCGAGTCCAAGCTTAATTTCCCAGTCACTTTTTCCAACGCCAGCATAGACAATCTTTTCGCCAGAAAAGCCTGCTTCCAATGCTGCTTGAATCTCACCACCACTGACACAGTCTGCTCCGAATCCTGCTAAAGCTATCAACTTCAAGATGTCTGGGTTGGCATTTGCTTTTACAGCATAGTGAACAACAAAGTTGTCATACTTGTCAGTCTCTGCCTTGATAACATCCAATGTTTTACGGAGCAAGTCTGTATCATAATAGTAGAACGGCGTGGAGGTTGCTTGAAACCGATCTGTCGGAAATATTCCTTTCATGTATTATATATCATTATTTTGTGAGTGTGTTGCAGTGCTAATGGAAAAGATCAGTTTTTATTGAAGAGCATCTTACTAAGACTCTGCAAAGCACGCTTCTTATCTGCAGAACGAATAAGGAACGAGATGTTGTAGTTACTACCGCCATATGATATCATTCGAACAGGAATATCACGCATAGCATCGAGTGCCAACGACTCAAATCCAAGATTACTCCAATCAAGATCACCGACGACACAGATAATACTCATATTGCTGTCAACGGTCACTGTGCCATATTTTTTTAGTTCATCAACAATCTCGTTCAGATGGGCATCATTGTCAATACTCATACTAACGCCGACCTCAGACGTCGCAATCATATCAATAGGAGTCTGGTAGCTTTCGAAAATTTCAAAAACCTTACGAAGAAATCCTGTTGCCAACAGCATGCGAGAAGACTTTATCTTGATAGCATAGATATTATCTTTGGCTGCGACAGCTTTTATCTTTCCACGCACGATCACATTATCTATAATTGTACCTTCGGCCTGAGGTTCCATTGTATTCTTCAATCTGACAGGAATACCGGCATACTTAGCAGGCTGCACACAAGTGGGGTGAAGGATCTTAGCACCAAAATAAGCCAGTTCGGCAGCTTCTTCAAAATTAAGCTGACGTACAGCCTCTGTTTTTTCTACCACACGCGGGTCATTGTTGTGCATGCCATCAATATCTGTCCAAATCTGAATTTCTTCAGCAGATAAGGCTGCACCGATAAGCGAAGCAGTATAGTCACTTCCACCACGCTGTAGGTTATCAACTTCCCCATAGGCATTACGGCAAATAAAGCCTTGTGTTATATAGAGTTGATATCCTTCGTTATCAGCCATCACCGCATGCAGTTTCTCTTTAATATACTGCAGGTCAGGCTCAGCATTCTTATCGGTACGCATGAAGTCAAGAGCAGACAACAGTACTGCTTTAACACCCTGTTCCTGAAGATAGTTAACCATCATGTTGGTACTCATTACTTCACCTTGTGCTACAATGCTTTTCTCCTCAAAGCTGGTGAAGATATCCTTAGTGAATAATCGAAGATAGTTGAACTCTTCTTGTAGGAAATCACGTGTTTTCTGTCGATATTCATCTGTAGAGAACAGTTCCTCCACATGGTTCAAATATTTCTTTTCCAGGTTGTTGATAACCTCGTTGGCCCCTTCTGGATTTTTTCTATAGAGATAGTCAGAAATCTCCACCAGTGAGTTGGTCGTTCCACTCATGGCTGATAGCACCACAAAAGTAGGTTCTCCACTTTCTGTAATCAGTGAGGCAACACCCTTCATTCGCTCTGGCGAACCGACAGAGGTACCTCCAAATTTCATTACTTTCATATTCTAATGTTTATGGGTTGTTCTTATTTAAAAAGAGTTATTTGTCACTTTTCGTTTTTTTCTTTCACTTCTTTGATGCCTCCATTTTCACAGAGATATACAATTCCGGGATATTTATTGAGCATACCAATATTGTGAGTTGACATCACAACAGTAGTGCCCGTCTGTGTGATGTCTTTCAGCAATTTTACAATATGATTAGCAGTCTCCGGGTCAAGGTTTCCTGTGGGTTCATCGGCAATGATGATTTTCGGTTGATTGAGCAAGGCACGGGCAATGGCAATGCGTTGTTGCTCTCCACCAGAGAGTTCACTGGGGCGACAGTTCTTCTTTTCCGACATACCGACTTTTTCAAGCACCTCTTCAATTCTGTGTTCACGATCCTTGCGTATCTTCATGCCTGTAGCTTTCAGTACGAAGTCCAGATTTTGCCCCACAGTCCTGTCGTGTAATAGCTGGAAGTCTTGAAAGATAATTCCCATCTCTCTGCGCAATGCAGGTATCAACTTACGTTTGAGTCGCAGCAGGTCTCTGCCAAGCACTTCCGCCTGTTCAGCTTCGTCCTCATATACATCGAGTTCACAATACATTGTCTTCAGCAACGAACTTTTCCCTGAGCCCACTTTACCAATGATATAGATAAACTGCCCCTCATCAGCATTGAAGTCAACATCTTTCAAGATGATGTTGTCATCTTGATATATATTTACTTTCTTATAATTTATTAGCATTTTATGTTTCAATGAGTTATGATGTTTATTCCTTTGATTTCATTTCACGTCGCTGCCGATCCCATTCTGGATCGTGCCGTTTGCGCAGTTCCAAAGCAATATCTTCAATGCGTAGCCCCTTGTCTGTCAGCAACACCAGAAGATGATATAACATATCTGATGCTTCATATACAAGAGCATCATTTGTTCCATTGGTAGCCTCTATGACTGTTTCAAGTGCTTCTTCACCCAACTTCTGCGCCATTTTGTTGACGCCTTTACGAAAGAGGCTTGTTGTATAGGATCCCTCAGGCATCTCCTGATGTCGTTTTTCAATGAAGTCCTGCAACTCTGATAGAAACATGAGTGGCTGTTCGTCATTGTCTTCGGCCCAACAAGTATCGGCACCTGTATGGCAGGTAGGACCATGAGGATGCACTCGTACTAAAAGCGTGTCATTATCGCAATCGGTCTTTATATCAACCAGTTCCAAAAAATTCCCCGATGTTTCACCCTTTGTCCACAGCGTATTGCGTGTCCTACTCCAAAACGTAACCTTTCCTGTCTTCAAGGTTTTCTCATAGGCCTCTTCATTCATAAAGCCCAACATCAAGACATTCTTGGTCTTTGCGTCTTGTATAATAGCTGGTACCAAGCCATTCATCTTGTTAAAATCTATCATATTATTATGTTTAGTATTTGATGTTATAGTCTGACGTTGATACCTTCATCATACAGATATTGTTTCAGCATTGGAATAGGAATCTCGCCAAAGTGAAATACACTGGCAGCCAAAGCCGCATCAGCCTTGCCCAATAAGAATGCATCACGAAAGTGTTCCATTCTTCCTGCTCCGCCCGAGGCAATAATAGGTATCGACAACTCTTCGGACAGTCTGGCAAGAGCTTCATTGGCATAGCCCTGTTTCACGCCGTCGTGATCCATACTGGTAAATAATATCTCGCCAGCACCTCTATCTGCCACTTCGTGCGCCCAGTCGAAAAGCTTTAGAGTCGTACGTTCTCGTCCTCCACGCACATAGCAATACCAACCATCGGCATCTTGCCGGGCATCGATGGCGCATACACACACTTGTGACCCATATTTTCGAGTAATCTCATTGACGAGTTGCGGACAACGTATGGCAGCAGAGTTGATGCTAACCTTATCGGCACCGGCAGCCAAAAGTCTATCTACGTCTTCAATGGCATTGATACCACCTCCTACGGTGAAAGGTATGTTTATCTCGCGAGCAACACGGGTAACCATTTCGGTAAAAGTTTTTCTACCCTCATGTGTTGCTGTAATGTCGAGAAAGACCAGCTCATCAGCTCCAGCATCACTGTATGCCTTACCTAAATCCACAGGGTCTCCGGCTTCTCGGAGATTAACAAAATTGACCCCCTTCACCGTTTGGCCGTCTTTTACATCAAGGCAGGGAATGATACGCTTTGCTAAGGAAGTAGCATATCTGTCATTTCTGGTAGTTGTCATCACATGATGACGTTGCAGCTCATGAAGGTTGATACGTCCTTCATACCAAGCCTTGCCAAAAACGACAGCGGGAATACCGGCTTTAGAAAGCTGAAGGATGTCCTGTTCTGAGGAAACACCACCACTGGCAATTAAATGCAGATGCGGATATGCCTTCATGATGCTACAATACAGTTCTGTCGCAGGACCATTCAACATACCATCTCTGGAAATCTCTGTGCAGAGCACATGTTTTACACCGGCCTTAACATATTTCTCCAAAAAAGTAAGCAATTCTTCTGTCGAATCTTCACGCCAACCATTGATAGAAACTCTGCCGTTGCGGACATCTGCACCAAGTATCAGCCTATTAGCCCCATATTTACGAAGCCATTCCATGAACATTTCTGGATGGCTTACAGCTATACTACCAATGGTAACCATTGAGGCTCCGGCAGCAAATGCTTTCTCCAGATCTTCTTCGGCCTTGATTCCACCCCCGAAATCTACGACAAGATTTGTGGCAGACGTGATGGCACGAAGTACTTGGTCGTTGACAACATGTTTAGACTTTGCCCCATCAAGGTCAACGACATGCAACCGACGGAAACCTTTGTTCTCGAGTTCGCGGGCAACACTGACCGGGTCATCGTTATAAACGGTCTTGCAGGTATAGTCACCTTGTGTCAGGCGGACGCACTTACCATCTATCAAGTCTATGGCGGGTATCAATTCAATCATGTTCTGTCTATGTCAAGGAAATTCTTCAATATCTGATGTCCAAGATCGCCACTCTTCTCCGGATGAAACTGTGTAGCCCAGAAGTTATCACGATGTAAGGCAGCAGAGTAGGGGGTAATATAGTTCGCAGTTGCAATGGTCCATTCACAAACTGGAACATAATAGCTGTGCACAAAGTAGGCATAAGGCCATTTCTCCTGTCTGTCTTCATGTGTAGTAAGACCATTAAATAGGGAAACATCTTTTACCTTTATGGGCTGCCATCCCATACATGGCACCTTTTCTTCATGGTGAATCGGAAGAAAACGCCTCACATTGACAGGGAAAATACCTATGCAATCAACATCACCTTCTTCTGAATGGCGACAAAGCAACTGCTGACCGATGCAAATGCCGAGCACAGGTTGACGTAACTGACGGATTAACTGATCAAGACCTGCTTTCTGCAAATAGGTCATCGTTGTACGAGCCTCGCCTTGTCCGGGAAAGACAACTCGGTCTGCCGCCAGCAGTACTTCTTTACGATCTGTCAGAACAGGCTCAACACCCAGTCGGCGCAGGGCATTGACAACAGAATAGATGTTTCCAGCATTGTATTTGACAATCGCTACATTCATTGTTTCTTTAAAACTAAGTATTGAAACGACGACAAAGTTACTATTTTATCTTCAATTATCGGCATTAAAAACAAAGTTTTATGCAACGATCTGGCTAAAAAATGTCGTGTAGCCTTTATCAAACAATATTCACTATCATTCTGAAAACTTATTCTTCCTGTGCAGCACGAAGAATAATACTTGTAGCGCCGATGGTGAAGAGGGTGCCGTCTTCAATGACGCGACGCTCACGATCTCCGAGAATCTCGTTGTCCACGAAGGTGCCTGTATAGCTGGGGCCGTCACGCAGCACATACTTCAGGTGACCATGCTTATCACGACTGACATTGATCATGCAATGGTGCATATCGACACTTGGATCAACGGTTTCAATTGGACAATTAGCAGTACTTCCTTTCATATAGCGTCCAATGACGTTTTCACCCATACTGAGGGGGATAACCTGCTTGAAATGGAATGCGTTCTCAATGACAACAATAGCACCGACCTCTTTTTCATGCGCATGCTCGTCAGGACGATTCTCCTCCTGCTGGGTACCATGCAGTTTAGATATTCCAATACGAATGCCGAACTGCTTGCCACACTCCGGACATTCAAAAACTAAAGATTGACCTGACTGATATTTCCTTTCATCAAAAATAATGAACTGATCACATTTGGGACACCTGACACGCTTCATACATCTCTCACGAATTGACCTTCATAACCCATCCGTCAGTGAAGTGCTGCTTATTACTCAATCTGTTGAGGGCATTGTATGCTTCACTTTCTGAATTGTAATGTCCATAAATGACCTTTGTACTATGTCCTTCAACCTTTAACACTTCAGCCTGCATATACCCTTCTTCGTGAAGACGGTTTACAAAAGCTGTGGCATTTTTCAGACTGACCTGACTGGCCAACACAATACAATATGACACACGAGGCACATCAGCTTTTGCCTTTTCCGTTTTGGCTGCCATTGCGGTAGAGTCTTTGATAGCTTTCACACGAGCAGCCACAACCTTGCTGTCTGTCGTAATATCTTTGGGCATCATGCGTTGAAGCATACCGGTATCAATATGACTGCGTATGATTCCATCGCCCCCTGTTGTGTTCGTTTGACTTGGGAAGAGGAAGAGCACTATAGCCAAAAGACATGCTGCGGCTACATTACGGAGTGTCCCTACACTGACACAAATGGTTTCTGCCTTCTGGGGAGACATCTCAACGATTTGTGCCTTTTCTGCAGGAGTACGGCTAAGCACTTCTACCTCTGCCATCTCTGCCGAAGTAAGACTAAAGGAACCAAGACCATAGTATTCCGGAGTGAGGACGCCAGATTCACAAGGCTCAAAAACGTAGCGACCGTCCTCATTGACATAGAGCACACCGATATCATTCAGTTCATAGCGTCCTTCATTGGAAAGCCGTTGGCGCAACTCTGCAACCTCGCTCTCAATACGTCGGATAGCTTCAGGATAGCTAATATCGTATGCATCTATATATGATTGTGCTAATAGAGAATCGTTTAACTGCAGCTGTGGATTGAATCCCAAAGTTCGAAGCGGCGGAATAAACATCCCGTCTCTTTCATCATACCTGGCATCCACATGATGTGCCATAAAGCCGCCAAAACCTGGGACTATAACGCAATCATTGCTTAACAACAGGATTTCAATATGTCTATCAAGCTCTATCACGATTGCAAAGATACTTCTTTTTCTGATAACTGACAAGTAAAAACAAAGAAAATTTAGAAGACAAGATTTTGTGGATGATTATATTTGGATATTCAGTTTTTTTTCGTATCTTTGCAGCAATATGATAAGGAAGCAATTGAAATGTATGCTTTGTCAGATGGCTATCATCTTATTCAACATATTGTTTCTGACAACAGCATGTGAACATAAAAGCCACAACCCGACGGTCAATCTGCCCAAAGAAGACCTTCAAGCAAAAAAGTTGTTACAAGGAGTTTGGCAGAATGACGAGGAGGGTACGATAGCTTTCATGGCCAAGGGTGACACGATTTTCTATGCTGATTCAACAAGTCTTCCCGTTTATTTTCAGTTCTTTGATGACACCTTGGTGCTCCATAGCTCAGCAAACCTTAAGTACGCTGTTATCAAACAATCAGAACACGTCTTTCAATTTAAGAACCAGATGGGAGACATTGTACGTCTTATCAAGAGTGATGATAGCCAAGATAGTCAGCTGTTTGTCATCAAGAAAGCAATCGTCCTCAACCAGAATGAGCTTATCAAGCGCGACACCGTGCTGAATTACAACAATCAGCGTTACCACTGTTATGTTCAGATAAATCCCACGACATACAAAGTTAAGAAGACGGTTTTAAATGAGGTGGGGGTTGCTGTTGACAACGTCTATTATGACAACATTATCCATTTAAGCGTATTCAAGGGATCACAAAAGCTTTTCTCCAGTGATTTTTGCAAAAAAGACTTTAATGATTTTATTAAAGGAAACATGGTGAAAAAGCTGATTCTCAGCGACATGGAGTTTCTTCGGATTGACGAAAGCGGAATCCACTACTTGGCATTGATGGCACAACCGGACTCACCAAGCAGTATGGTTGTAGAAGTTATTATCACCTACAATGGCAAGGTAGTCAAGAAATCGGCCACTACATAGCTGCTCCCCCCCACGAAGATAAAATCCAAAGACTCAGCATCGGCCAGAGCTGCTGCGTATGCCTCTTCCACACTACCAAACGTGCGACCGTGCAGTCCATGAAGTTTGGCCCTTGAAAATATTTCGGAGGCAGGAATGGCTCGCTTCGACTGAGCTTGAGTGAAGTAATAGTCGGCCTTTGGGGGAAGCAGACTCAAAACTGTATCGAGGTCTTTGTCATCAACCATTCCGAATACCATACGTAACTTTTTGCAGGGCTGACGCATGATTTGTCGGCTCAAAAATTGCCAGCCTGCCACATTATGTCCGGTATCACAGATCACCAGTGGCTCTTTTCTGATAGTCTGCCAGCGTCCTTCCAAGCCAGTGTTGCGACAGATGTTTCTCAAGCCGTCGGCCACCACTTTGTCATCCTTGCTTGTCTTCCAGGTTATGATGCCAGCTTCATCCAAGCGCTTCAATGCACAGGACACCGTACGTCGGTTGTGCTCCTGGTAGTCGCCTTTCAGTTCAAAAGGTAAGTGAATCCACTCATCATCCTTCATGTCTTCAGCCCAGAACAGTGGAGCATTCTCACTGCGGGCCTTCTCCTGAAACACGGGGCGTGTTTCATCAACAGCCTCACCCACAATGACAGGTACACCTCTTTTTATAATACCGGCCTTTTCCGTGGCTATGGCCGACAGTGAAGAGCCAAGCAGTTGAGTGTGATCGAAAGAGATGTTGGTAATGACAGAAAGTATCGGAGTGATGATATTAGTACAGTCCAGCCGACCACCGAGTCCCACTTCAATGACAGCAATATCAACCTTCTCTTCTGCAAAATATTTCAGAGCCATGGCCGTTGTCAGTTCGAAAAAAGAAGGATGGAGTGGGGTGGCAGAGGCGTTATTCCAGCTGATGTAATCTTCGACGAAACTTACGACAAATGCTTTGCTGACGGGCGTACCATTGACTCTTATTCGTTCCCGGAAGTCGCGCAGATGAGGAGACGTGTAGAGTCCAACCTTATAGCCACATTCTTGCAGGACTGAAGCTATTGCATGACTACAAGACCCCTTGCCGTTGGTGCCTGCTACATGGATTGTCTGATAGCTGTGGTGAGGATTTCCATAATGATTGTCCAGTGCCACAGTAGTTTGGAGCCCCGGCTTGTAGGCCGAGGCTCCAATATGTTCAAACACCGGAGTGGCATGAAACAGATAGTCTATGGTTTCCTGGTAGTTCAATTGAAATAGTTTTTGAATTTCTCAAAAATAGACTTCTTGGTTTGATTGTCACCCTTGAAGTTATCACTCTCCCGGAGTTGTTCAAGAATTTCCTTCTCGTGGCGGTTCAACTCTTTTGGAACATAAACACTGATGTTGACTACCAAGTCTCCGCTGCCACTACCATAACCTGGCACCGCTGGTAGTCCCTTTCCACGCAGGCGAAGCGTCTTACCTGGCTGTGTGCCCGGCTCTATTTTGATTTTTACCTTAGAACCATCAATGGTGGGAACTTCCACATCGCCGCCAAGTGCTGCGGTAGGGAAGTCGAGCAGCAGATTAAAGATGACATCCTGTCCATCGCGCACAAAGGTATCGTTGGGTTCTTCTTCGATAAAGACCTGAATATTTCCATTCACCCCATTGTGCATGCCAGCGTTACCCTTTCCAGGAACATTGACCACCATACCATCGGCAACACCTGCAGGAATTTTGATTTCAACGACCTCCTCGCCTTTGACGATACCAGTGCCACCACACTGATGACACTTGTTCTTAATGACGGTTCCTTCGCCGTGACACTCAGGGCACTCTGTCTGGGTCTGCATCATTCCAATCATTGTTCGTACAGTCTTCACCACCACACCGCTTCCATGACACTTCGGGCAGGTCTCTGCCTTACTGCCGTTTTCAGCGCCACTGCCATGGCAGTGATTACAGGTGATATCTTTTCTTACCTTGAATTTCTTGGTAACGCCCGTTGCAACTTCCTGCAGAGAGAGGCGGACCTTCAGTCGCAGGTCTGATCCACGATGTTGAGCGCGACCGCCGCCACCACCAAAGCCTCCGAAGCCTCCAAATCCGCTATGCCCTCCGAAAACATCTCCAAACATGGAGAAGATGTCATCCATAGAGAAGCCACCGCCACCGAAGCCTCCAAATCCACCGCCCATGCCGGCAGGCCCGTCGAAACCAAACTGGTCGTATTGCTGACGTTTCTGTGGGTCGTGGAGCACATCATAGGCCTCGGCAGCTTCCTTGAATTTTTCCTCTGCCTCTTTATTGTCGGGGTTACGGTCGGGGTGGTACTTGATGGCAATCTTTCGATAAGCTTTCTTTATTTCATCTTCCGAAGCGTTTTTGTCAACACCCAGTACCTCGTAGTAATCGCGTTTAGCCATGAATTATGAATTGTGTATTTTTTCAATTATGATGAATTGTCATTGTCCTACTGCCACCTTGGCATGACGAATCACTTTGTCGTTTAACATGTATCCGGTCTGAATGCAGTCGATGACCTTTCCTTTTTTGTCATCTCCCATGCCGGGGACCATGGCGACGGCTTCATGATAATCGACATCGAAGTCCTGGTCTTCTGTTTCTATTTTCTTTACCCCCATGCCTTCAAGAGTTTTTACAAACTTCTTAAAGATAAGTTCCATACCTTCCTTAATGGCTTGTGGGTCCTCAGTCTTGTCTGCCATGGCACGTTCAAAGTCGTCAAGTACAGGCAGTACGGCCGTTATGGTTTTCTCACCGCCGTTCAGAATCAGTTCTGCCTTTTCTTTGAGGGTGCGTTTCTTGTAGTTATCAAACTCTGCGATAGTACGCAGCAACTGATCTTTCAGCTTTGCATTCTCTTCTTCAGCTTTCTCCAGGGGTGTCTTTTCTTCCTCTGTGTCCTGCTCTGCGTCCTGTTCCGGTTGCTCTACAGGTGTTTCTTCTTCGTTGTTGAGACCTGTCTCGTTGTCAGCGAGGTTCTCATCTTCTTCAATATTGATGTTCTTTTCTTCCATAGTGTTGAGGTTTTGTTTCTGCACAATACAAATATCGTGCCAATGACACTTAATTAGTTGTACATCTTCTCCTTCAATTCTTTAATCTGCTCGTCGTAGATGTAGTCATCGTAGTCCATGAGTTTGTCAATGGTTCCGTTGGGAGTAAGTTCAATGATGCGGTCGGCCACTGTCTGGATGAACTCATGGTCGTGTGAGGCGAAAAGGATGTTGCCCTTAAACTGAATCAGGTTGTTGTTGAAGGCCTGGATGGATTCCAGATCAAGGTGGTTGGTGGGAGTGTCGAGAATCAGACAGTTAGCATTGCGCAGCTGCATGCGAGCAATCATACAACGCATTTTCTCTCCCCCAGAGAGCACATTCACCTTCTTCTCAACTTCTTCCTGTTTGAAAAGCATGCGTCCAAGGAAGCCTTTCATGGTCACCTCGTTGCCTGTCCCATACTGCGAAAGCCAGTCAACAAGGTTCAGGTCGCTCCGGAAGAACTCGGTGTTGTCGAGCGGCAGGTAGGCAGTGGTAATGGTGACACCCCACTTATAAGTTCCAGCCTGTGCTTCACGGTTTCCGTTGATAATCTCGAAGAGAGCTGTCATGGCTTTAGGATTATGGGAGAGGAACACCGTCTTCTGTCCTTTCTCAATATTAAAAGACACATGGTCGAAGAGTACAGTTCCGTCGGTATCGACAGCTTTCAGGTCTTCCACCTCGAGAATCTGGTTGCCTGGTTCGCGCTCCATCTGGAAGATGATGCCCGGATATTTACGCGTAGAGGGAGTGATTTCCTCCACGTTGAGCTTTTCCAGCATTTTTTTGCGCGAGGTTGTCTGCTTAGACTTAGCCACGTTGGCTGAGAAGCGGCGGATGAACTCTTCCAACTGCTTGCGTTTTTCCTCGGCCTTCATTTTTTGGTTCTGTGCCTGACGCAGGGCGAGTTGTGAGCTTTCGTACCAGAAGGAGTAGTTGCCAGAGAACACGGTGACCTTTCCGAAATCGATGTCAACAGTCTGCGTGCTTACAGAGTCGAGGAAGTGTCGGTCGTGGCTGACAACCAGCACACATTGTTCCAATCCGCTCAGATACTCCTCCAGCCACTGCACGGTGTCGAGGTCGAGGTCGTTGGTGGGCTCGTCGAGCAACAAGTTGTCAGGATGTCCGAAGAGAGCCTTTGCCAGCATGACGCGCACCTTCTCGTTATTGGAGAGTTCTGCCATAAGTTTGTAGTGGCTTTCTTCCTTTACGCCAAGGTTCTGCAACAGTTGTGCAGCCTCGCTTTCGGCTTCCCAACCGTTCATCTCGGCAAATTTCAGTTCAAGGTCTGCGGCACGATTGCCGTCTTCTTCAGTCATCTCTTCCTTCGCATAGAGGGCTTCGCGCTCTTTCATGTTTTGCCAAAGAGGCTGGTGTCCCATGAGCACAGTGTTCATCACGGTGTGCTCGTCATATTTAAAGTGGTCCTGGTCAAGTACGGACAAGCGTTCGCCCGATCCCATTTCTATGGTACCCTTGTTGGGCTCCAGTTCGCCACTGATGGCCTTCAGGAGGGTTGACTTACCTGCACCATTGGCGCCGATAATTCCATAGATGTTGCCGCTTGTAAACTTGATATTAACGTCTTTGTAAAGTACTCGCTTGCCAAACTGTATGGCGAGATTCGTAACTGTTATCATCTTTCTTTTATTGTTGTTTCTACATGTTGGAGATTACAATCGCTCCCGGTTTCAGGGAGGGAAGAAAATTCGGGCTGCAAAGGTACAAAATAATTCACGATTAGCGGCCTATGAACTCAAATTATTTTCATCGTGAGAGCAGGAAAGCCTTAAATTCTTCAAATCCCTTACCCATAGCAACGCTTTGCTTCTGTCCTTTCATGAAGGCGGCCAACCGGTCGGGTATCTCCACATCTATCTGGTCAATCTCATCAACTTTCTCTTTGAATTTGGCTGGGTGGGCGGTTTCACAGAACACGCCTGTCTCCCCACTTTGTAGCAAATCCTTCAGAGCTTGGTATCCGCAGGCGCCGTGCGGATCAAGTATATATCCAGTATCTGTATAACACTGGCGCATGGTCTTTCTGATCTGCTCATCGTTATAGGTGGCTCCACTGACCAAGGCAGCGATACGTTCATGGCTCCTGCCATATAGGTCCTGTATGCGGGCAAAGTTCGACGGGTCGCCGACATCCATGGCGTTGGCCAACGTCTGCAAGGAGGGCTTGGGCTCATAACTGCCAGTCTGCAAGTACTTGTAAAAGATGTCGTTGGCATTATTGGCTGCTATGAAGCGCTTGATGGGAAGTCCCATGGCGTGGCCAAACAAGGCTGCGCAGATGTTGCCGAAGTTGCCGGAGGGCACACATATCACGAGGTTATCGGCCTTACCCATGCGCTTCATCTGTGCATAGGCATTGAAATAGTAGAATGCCTGAGGTAGGAAGCGTGCCACGTTGATGCTGTTGGCCGAGGTCAGTCGCATGTGGCGGTTCAGTTCTTCATCCATGAAGGCGCTTTTCACCAGGGCCTGACAGTCGTCGAAGACTCCGTCGATCTCTATAGCGGTGATATTGCGTCCCAGCGTGGTAAACTGACATTCCTGAATAGGGCTGACCTTACCTTTTGGATAGAGCACATAGACATGAATGCCTTCCACGCCGAGGAAGCCGTTGGCCACCGCTGACCCTGTATCGCCACTGGTAGCCACGAGGACGTTTACCTGGCTTGATTTACCTGAAGGTATGGAAGTATTAGAAGAGTCTGAAGGTCTGGAAATAAAATACTGAAGCAGCCGAGCCATAAACCTTGCGCCCACGTCCTTGAAGGCGAGGGTAGGGCCATGGAAGAGTTCCAGGGAATAGATGTTGTCCTCTACCTTCACCACAGGGCAGTCGAAAGTCAGGGTGTCATAGACTATCTTTCTAAGTGCGCCGGCTTCCACGTCCTCGCCGAAGAAGGCTTCGGCCACGGTGTTGGCGATATTCTGAAAAGACAGGTTCTCAATATGGTCGAAAAATTCATTTGGCAACTGTTTGATATGTTCGGGCATATAGAGGCCACGGTCTTCAGCCAGTCCTTTGACAACGGCTTTCTCGAGTGTTGCCAAGGGTGCTTGGCGATTGGTGCTGTAATATTTCATAGGTAATCTTATATATTCATAAAAGTTTGCATGAACTGTTGCAGGCGGAGCAGACCATAGGCTCCCGTAACACAGGAAACCTCGTCATACTGCCGGACTTCGTCGGGCTGAATGCCAGCATGCCATATGACAAAGGGCACAGGTTCATTGACGTGGGTGCGAATCTCTACGGGGGTGGGGTGGTCGGGCAGCAAGGCTATGCAGACATCGGCCCCTGTTTCCGTCACCCACTCATAGATAGGCTTGACAATGCGTGAATCGAGGTTTTCGATGGTCTGCAGCTTCAGCTCCAAGTCACCATCGTGACCAGCCTCATCGCTGGCTTCAACATGAAGGAACACAAAGTCATCGGTCTTCAGTGCTTCGATGGCAGCATGGGCCTTTCCTTCATAGTTGGTGTCGGCCAGGCCGGTAGCTCCTTCCACAATGATGTTGCGCAGTCCGGCATAGTGGCCGATGCCACGGATGAGGTCAACGGCGGAAATGACAGCCCCGCTCTTCACCTGTGGAAACATTTCCATGAGGGTCTGCATGGAGGGTCGATAGCCTCCGCTCCAGGGCCAGATGCTATTGGCCTGTCGCTGACCGTTTTGGGCACGCTCTATGTTGAGGGGATGACGGGGTAGCAGTTCCTGTGACTTCAGGATGAGCTCGGTCAGCAAGGCTGCCGTTGCCTGGGGAGAAAGAGTGCCTTTCTCCGTTTCCTTGTTCGCATCATCGGCAGGATGTGCCATATCCTCCGAAGCGGCGGGCTTAGGAAGGAGGTTCTTCCACTCTTCATTAGGATGGTCGTGGGGTGGAGCACAATCAACATGCTTGTTGCCACCACGGATAACGAGCAGGTGGCGATACTGAATGCCTGTGATGAAAAGTACTCGGTTGCGCCCATAGTGTTCCACGATGTCGGGGTCGTTGCTGAGGTGCTCATTCAAGAATTTAACCAGTTGGTCGCCGTCCTCAGTCTGAAGGTTGCCTCCATTATGAGTAACGATGACACCATTGTCCACGGTAATGATATTGCAGCGCAAGGCGAGGTCGCCAGGCTGCATTTCGTAGCCGATGGAGGCTGCCTCCAAAGGTCCCCGACCTTCATAGACGACGTCGAGGTCGTAGCCGAGGATGGCCGTGTTGGCTACCTCCGAACCAGGCAGATATCCTTCGGGCACTGTAATCAGTCGGCCGCAGCGACCCTTGCGTGCCAGCAGATCCATATAGGGAGTATGTGCGTATTGCAGAAGGGTTTTCCCCCCGAGCGACTCTACAGCATGGTCGGCCATGCCGTCACCCAAAATAATGATTCTTTTCATTGCCATCTTTTAGATATTTGCAATACTCATGACATTGGCAAAGACACCGGCCGCAGTGACACTGGCACCGGCACCATAGCCCTGAATGAGCATGGGGTATTCTTTATAACGCTCTGTAGTGAGCATGACGATGTTGTTGGAACCTTCCAGGTTGTAGAAGGGGTGGCCTTTCTGGACTTCTTTCAATGACACATAGGCGCGTCCGCCCTCCATGGTGGCCACGAAGCGCCAATGCTTTTCCTCGCGTTCCAACTGCTGCCTGCGACGTTCGAAGTCAGCATCGAGTTGTGGCAGGCGCTTCCAGAAGTCATCGAGTGACCCCTCGAAGAAGTCTGCAGGCACGAAGAGGTTTTTCTCTACTTCTTCCTGTTCTATACGATAGCCGGCCTCGCGGGTAAGGATAACAAGCTTACGCACTACATCGGTGCCGCTCAGGTCTATGCGCGGGTCGGGCTCACTGTAGCCTTGTTCCTTGGCACGGCGCACGGTTTCGGAGAAAGGCACATCGGCGGCAATCTCATTAAAGATGAAGTTCAGCGTGCCACTGAGTACGGCTTCAATGCGCAGTATCTTGTCACCAGAGTTGCGCAGGTCATTGATGGTTCCTATGATAGGCAGGCCAGCACCGACATTGGTTTCAAAACGAAATTTTACGCCGCGCGTCAGGGCGGTCTGCTTCAGCCGCTGGTAGTTCTCGTAAGCTGATGATGCCGCAATCTTGTTGGCAGTAACAACATTAATGTTGTGCTCAAGGAAATCGTTGTAAAGTGCTGATATTTCTTTACTTGCAGTGCAATCGACAAAGACGCTGTTGAAGATATTCATGCCGATGACCTGCTGGCGAAGTTTCTCTGGGGTGCTGGGCTCTGACTCGTTGAGCAACTCGCGGTAGCGACAGAGGTCAAGACCGTCGCGGGAGAAGACAGCTCGTTGTGACGAAGCGATGCCCACGACATTGAGCTTCAGCCTTGATTGCTCTTTCAATAACTCATACTGCGAACGAATCTGTTCGATGAGCTTACTGCCCACTGTGCCTACGCCGCACAGGAAGAGGTTGAGCACCTTGTATTCTGAGAGGAAGAAAGAGTCGTGCAACACGTTCAGCGACTTACGCAGCAGACGGGCATCGACAACGAAGGAGATATTGGTTTCCGAGGCACCCTGTGCGCAGGCGATGACGGAAATGCCGCTACGCCCCAGGGTTCCAAAGAGTTTGCCGGCGATGCCGGGAGTGTGTTTCATGTTCTCACCCACGATGGCGATGGTGGCCAGGCCGCTCTCTGCCATCATCGGGAACATGGCTCCAGTGGTAATCTCTTTGGCAAACTCCTGATTGAGTACACTGACTGCGCGCTCGGCATCTTCGTCTCTCACACCGATAGAAGTGGAATTTTCTGAAGAGGCCTGCGACACCATGAACACCGAGATACCGTTGTCGGCCAGGGTGGTGAAGATGCGACGATTCACGCCGATGACACCCACCATAGAGAGGCCTGTAACAGTGATGAGTGTGGTGCCACTGATGCTGGAGATACCCTTGATGGGCTTCTGATCGTTGTCTATCTCGTTCTTGATAATGGTGCCCTGCGCCTCGGGGTGGAAGGTATTCTTTACCCGGATAGGGATATTCTTCACACAGACGGGATAGATGGTGGGTGGATAGATGACCTTGGCTCCAAAGTTACAGAGTTCCATGGCCTCTATATAGCTGAGTTCGTTAATGGTGTAGGCGGTCTTGATGACTCGTGGGTCGGCCGTCATGAAACCATCTACGTCGGTCCATATCTCCAAAATCTCAGCATCGATGGCAGCGGCAATGATGGCTGCCGTGTAGTCGGAGCCGCCACGTCCGAGGTTGGTGGTTTCCAAAGTGTCGCGGTCGCGACTGATAAACCCGGGTACCACACTGATGCGGGTTTTTAGCGCCGGCTCTTTCTGACCAGGTTCCAGAAGGTGTTCACGCACCAGCTGATAGGTGAGCTGGGAGTCCAGCGTGTGTTTGCCGTTCTTCAGCTCGGTACGAATGAAGTCACGGGCGTTACACCGCTTGGCTCCACGAATGAGCGTGGCAATGATATAGGAACTGAGCCGCTCGCCGTAGCTGACGATGGCATTCTGGGTTTTCTGACTGAGGTCGTGAACAAGGAAGACACCGAAAAGGATGGAACGGAGCTGCTCCAACAGGGAATCGACGATGTTAAACAGATCCTCGCGGCTCTTGGGATCAGTAATGATGGTGTCTATCATCTGGTGGTGACGGTTGACAATGGCGTCAAACTCTCCCTTCCAGCCTTCATCACCACTGAGAGCCTGCTTACTAACTGAAAGCAACTTATCAGTGACACCGCCCAGGGCACTCACCACTACAACGACCGGGCCATGTTTGGCCTCATGCTCTACAATGCGTTTCAAACTCAAAACGCTCTCTACGGAACCTACAGATGTTCCGCCAAACTTTAATACTTTCATGTCTTTTTTTACTATTCGGTTGCCCCAAAACAAATGGGGTTGAACAAAACTTGGCGACAAAGGTAATAAAAAAACATCAATCTCAAAGGAAAAATCATATAAAAAGATGGAATCTTTTACTCATAACTCCTTTTTTCTGTATATTGCAAAGCTTTGCAAGGAATACACCAAAAGCATGGTAGGGGGAAACATAAGACTAAGCCTTGAGATGGCAAGAGATATACTGTTCAGGGGGTAAGTGGTCGGTCGTTCAGGGGCTGAGTGGTCGGTCGTTCATGGGCTAAGTGGTCGGTCGTTCAGGGGCTGAACGATGACCTCTTGGGGGCTGAACGATGACCTCTTGGAGGCTGAACGATGACCTCTTGGAGGCTGAACGATGACCTCTTGGAGGCTCATCAGCTATTCGTTCAGAGTCTGAACACAGGCTTCTTGGGGGCTCAAAGATTACTTCTTATAAAAAAGAAAGAAACCTTTTTAAAAAAGTTTCTTTCTCTTTGTGATTCCGGCGGGATTCAAACCTACCTTGTAAATCAACTGGTTATAAAGAAATGTGTTACTAATTATCCTAGTGTACACATTAGCCAATTTCTTTCAAAACATCTTGCCTCAGGGGGCATCTCTATGCCCTTTGTCCACTTAACTAACTTAGTTAGCTGTAAGACAATGCAAAGATAGCCATTATTTTTGTTACCACCAAATACTCTTTCCCATCAAGTAGTGGGCATAGCGTGTGGCATCATTACTAAAGAAATCGTCAAGGTCATCATTGCCACAAACAAAAGGCTGACAGGCGGCAAGTACGTCGTCTGTCAGCTCATAGAAGGTGCAGTTATCTGTGATAAAAGCCATTTCTGATCCAAAAGTTTAAAGCATACCAGCTTTGCTCAGAATGGCATGAGCCATCTGGCAGAAGGAATGGTTGTCTCTGTTTTCCGTTCCCTTATAGTTACGCTCGGCTTCCTCAGCACGGTGTAAAAACTCGCGTGCTTCCTTGCCCTTGAGCGTTGGGATAGCCTTAATTGCGGTTGCCATTTTCTTAATCTTTTATTTATTTTCGCTGCAAAGATAATATTTTTTTTCGAATTTTATCATTTTAATCGAATTAATTATCATTTTGGAATTCGTTAGACTATAACTAGAAACTATAATTATCCCCGATCTACTCAGGTTCGAATCCCAAGTATCAAGTATAATAAAACAAAATAAGAGAGGTATTTAAATACCTCTCTTTGTGATTCCGGCGGGATTCAAACCCACAACCTTCTGATCCGTAGTCAGATGCTCTATTCAGTTGAGCTACGGAACCATCCGTATTTTTAAAAAATGTGCTTATCAAGTAGAAGTGATTCCGGCGGGATTCAAACCCACAACCTTCTGATCCGTAGTCAGATGCTCTATTCAGTTGAGCTACGGAACCTACTCTCCTTTAAAAGCGTGTGCAAAGGTACTGCGTTTTTTTGAAATCTCCAAACTTTTGTGCAACTTTTTTGCTTTTTTTCTTTTTACTGTATGCCGCGCTGATTGAGGGCTTCAGTATAGCGCCTGGCATTTTGGAGGTGCTCATTGTAGGTGACGGCAAAATTGTGGGTGCCGGAGAAGTCTTCCTTCGCACACATATATATATAGTGGTGGCGCTTCAGGTTGAGCACGGCATCGATACCTGCCACAGTGGGTATGCGGATAGGTCCGGGAGGAAGTCCGGCATAGCGGTAGGTGTTGTATGGGCTGTCTATGCTGAGCAGCTTGTTGTAGATGCGTTTCAGGTCGAACTGCTTCCAGGCATATTTGATGGTGGGGTCGGCCTGTAGAGGCATGCCGTCGGGATATTCTGCGGTGCGAATCATGAGTCGATTGTAGTACATGCCTGCTATCATGGGTTTCTCGGGGTCATAGGCAGTCTCTTCATCGACGATGCTGGCCAGGGTCATCACTTCCACGGGGGTGAGTTTCAGACGGCGGGCCTTCTCCTGGCGATCTTCGTTCCAGAAGCGCTTATGCTCTTTCTCCATGCGGTCGAGAAACTTGTCAACGCTCACATTCCAATAGACATCGTAGGTGTTGGGTACAAACAGACAAGCCATTGTCAGTGTGTCGAGGCCATATCTGCGGCACACCTCTTCATCGGTAAGGGCTTGCATAAGAGTAGTGCTGTCCATCATGAGCCGTTTGGAGAGTTCTTCCGACAGGCGGTCGAGCGTTCTCACCGAGGGGATAGTCAGGCTGACAGGAGTCTGCAGACCATTTCTAATGCGGCGAAAAGTGGTGAAGATGCTCGTTCCTGGCTCTATGGCATAGCGGCCTGGACGGATTTCTTTCTGGTAGTTGCTGTGATTCATGAGCAGACACATGCCTGAAAGGGCATGAGCGGAGCCTATCGATTTGAGTTTCGTCCGAACGGAGTCCACATCGTCATCGTTGTCAATATATAGATATTGGGTCTGTTCTGCATCGGTGAAAGACGTGAAGAAATAATAATACACGGTGCCAATGAGCAGAAATAGGCATAAAATGGTGAGGGGTATGTATTTATGACTGAATTTTATTTCCATGGAGTGTGCATTCTGTTGGTTTCGGCTGCAAAGGTAATAAAAAGTCGGGGACTGGCACAAGAGTTTATCTTATTTTTTTGTAATTTTGCAGCATGAAAACTCCTTACGACATCTATATCTTTGACTTGGACGGCACGCTGCTCAACACGCTGACCGACCTTCATGCTGCCTGCAACCATGCCCTGCAGGAGTGTGACATGCCTCTACGCACGTTGGATGAGGTGCGACGCTTTGTGGGCAACGGCGTGAGAAAACTCATGGAGCGGGCAGTGCCAGAGGGAACAAACAAGGAGCAGGTGGAGCAGGCTCTGATTTGTTTCCGACGCTACTACCTGCATCACAGCCTCGACACGACGCGCCCCTATGACGGGGTGTGCGACTTGCTGGACAGGCTGCATCGCAACGGTGCCCGCATGGCCATCGTCAGCAATAAGCTCCACGATGCTACCACCAACCTCTGCAATAGGTTCTTTGGAAAATGGATCGACGTTGCGGTGGGCGAACAAGAGGATAGGGGCATCAGAAAAAAGCCTGCCCCCGACATGGTGAAGGAGGCTTTGCGCCTGCTTCACGCAGAGGGGAAACGGACTGTCTATGTGGGTGACAGCGATGTTGACCTGATGACAGCAGAGAATGCCGGGCTTCCCTGTATAAGTGTGCTCTGGGGATTTAGAGACCGAGACTTTCTACTGGCTCACGGAGCCACGACTTTGGTTGAAAAGCCAGAGGAGATTTTCCCTATTTAAACCCAAAGGAAAAGTGCGAAGACATGGCAACAGTTTCTTTGTGAAGCGGAGAACGATTGCTTCTTTTACTCCTGAATCTACTCATGCCTGATGGCTTCTATGGAATCCATGTTGGCAGCCTTCTGCGCCGGTATGTATCCGAAGAGAACGCCTATGAACACACACACAAGGAACGACACATTGACAGCCCACAGAGGAACGCTCGAAGGCATGCCGACAACAGGGGCCACGAATTCACTGACCGTGCAGCCCAAGGCTATGCCCAACAAACCTCCCGTGACGGAAATCATCACCGACTCAATGAGAAACTGAAGCGAGATGACCGTGCCCGTGGCACCTACAGCCATGCGCAAACCAATCTCTTTCGTGCGCTCCGTCACACTGACAAGCATGATGTTCATGATGCCTATGCCGGCAACAAGCAATGAGAATGCAGCGGCCACAACGAGGATAAGCGTCACCGTATCCATTGTGGAGGACATGGTTTCCATCATCTCGGCCTGCGACCGGATGGTGAAGTCGTCGTCGGCTCCTTCTTTCAACTTGTGTGTTTCACGCAAGATCTGGGTCAGTTCTTCAATGGCAGCATCGGAGAGCTCTTCCGTCACTGCGGAACAGTTGATGCTGGTAAACCACGTCTGAGCAGCTATACGCTTCATCACAGTGGAGTAGGGGGCTATCATCACGTTGTCTTGATCCATACCCCATGAGTTATAACCTTTCGACTTGAGCACACCGATGATGGTCATGGGAATACTCTTGAAGCGAATGGTCTTGCCTATGGGGTCAACGCCTTCGCCGAAGAGCTCGGTGACGATGGTCTTTCCGACGACCACCTTCTTGGCGGCCTTACGAATGTCTTCCTCAGTGAAACACTCGCCCGACTCTACCGACCACAGTTTGATATCAAGATATTCCGGAGTCTCACCGTAGATGGTTGTCGTGGTGTTGTTGTTGCCATAGATGACCTGGCCGCTGGAGGTTACCTCGGGAGATACCTTCGTGACGAATTTCTTCTCTGCCATGATACGCTGGTAGTCGGCCATCTTCAGGGTCTGCATGCTCGACGGATCTTGACGCACACCGCCGCGAAAATCGGCACCTGGACGAATGGTCAACAGGTTGGTTCCCATGGTGGAGAGTTCCTTGCGAATGTTCTCCTTGGAGCCTTGCCCTATGGCCATCATGATAATGACGGCTGCCACACCGATAATGATGCCCAACATGCTCAGAAAGGAGCGCATCTTGTTGTTGGCAACGGCTTTTAGGCTTACTTTGAAAAGATTTAATATATTCATTCAGTTCTCAATCTTCTGTTTAGCAATCTTTCAATCTCTGTATTCAATCTCCAATCTTCTGCTTTCAATCCATCAATCATCCTGTGGTAGCGGAAGCGCAGCCAAGGCCTCTGCTGCCGACTTAATGTTCTGGTTGACAGTATCTTCCCTGATTTTTCCGTCGCGAAGGTTGATGTTGCGACTGGAGTATTCGGCAATCTCGGGATTGTGGGTCACGAAGATGATGGTGTGCCCCTGACGGTAGAGCTCCTGGAACAACACCAGCATTTCAAAAGAGGTTCGTGTGTCGAGGTTGCCGGTGGCTTCGTCGGCCAGAAGCACGGCGGGGTCGTTGACAAGGGCACGGGCTATGGCCACGCGCTGCATCTGGCCACCCGACATCTGATTGGACTTGTGGTACAGACGCTCACCCAATCCCACTGCCTGAAGGGCCTTGATGGCGCGCTCTCGACGCTCGCTGGCCGATACGCTGGAGTTATACATCAACGGGAGCTCCACATTTTCGACGGCCGTGGTCTTGGGCAACAGGTTGTAATTCTGAAACACAAAGCCTATCTTCCGGTTGCGCAGATGGGCACGCTGGGTCTTCGACATGGAGCGAACGGGGGTGCCGTCGAGAATGTATTCGCCACTCGTAGGGGTATCGAGACAGCCCAACTGGTTCAACAGCGTGGATTTTCCCGAACCAGAGGTGCCCTGAATGGTGACAAACTCACCTTCGTAGATCTTGAATGATACACCGCGCAGAGCCTTCACCGTCTCACTGCCTACCTGAAAATAGCGCTTTACATCTCGAAGCTCTATGACGACATGACGATTGTCATCTCTATCTTTGTTCATCGTTGCTATGGCTTTTACTTCTTCTTGTTGTTATTGTTTTTGGGCTTCGGCATAAACGGGTTTGAGGTTTTTTCCTCCTCTTCCTCTTCTCCTCCGTTGATAGAGAAGTCGGTCAATACCGACGTGCCTTCCTTCAGACCACTGACAATCTCGGTCAGCATGCCATTGGTGGTTCCCACTTCTACTTTGTGAGCCTTGAAGACATGGTCGTTGAGTGTCCATACCTTGTGAGGGGCATTGACATCTTCTATCGTCTGACCATCTTTCAGCAGGGCCTCATTGGGCGTAAAACGTAGTGCCTTAGTGGAAACTGCCAGCACATTGTTCTTCTCCAGGGTGTAGATAGTGACATTGGCTGTCAGACCTGGTTTCAGCTTCAGGTCGTTGTTGGGTGCAGAAATGACGACCTCATAGGTGACAACATTGCTTGACGTGGTGGCCTGCTGGCGCACCTGTGTAACACTGCCCTCAAACACGTCGTCGGGGAAAGCATCTACCGTGAAGGAGACACGCTGGCCTTCTTTCACGTCACCAATGTCGGCTTCATCAATATCAGCAATGACGCGCATGTCTGTCAGATCCTGAGCAATGACGAAAAGCTCCGGCGTTGAGAATGAGGATGCCACGGTCTGTCCTTCCTCCACAGACTTGGAAAGAACCACTCCGTCGATGGGAGACGTGATGGTGGCATAGCCCAGATTGGTCTGTGCACGCTGCACTTCCTCTCGGGCAGAAACCACTTGTTCCTTGGCCTGCAAATAGCTGAGGCGAGCAGACTCGAAGTCGTTGGCGCTGACAAGGCCTTTGTCGTAGAGCGTCTTGTAACGGTCGTAGTTCGCCTGTTGGTAGTTCAGCGAACTCTGTGCGCTCTGCAGATTGGCCTTCGCTGCGGTGAGCTGACTCGTCAGGTTGGTCTTGTCGAGCTCAGCAATAACCTGTCCCTTGCGCACCACACTATTGTAATCTACATAAAGATGGCTGACGATACCTGACACTTGAGTGCCGACCGTCACCGATGTTACCGGCTCTATAGTGCCGGTGGCTGTAATGGTGTTCTGAATGTTGGTTACCTCTGCCTTTTCGGTTGTAAACGACACTTCTTCTTTCTTCTTGTCACCGCTGAAGAGCCAGACCGCCAAAACAATGATAACGACAGCCGCAACAGCCAACCATATCTTATTGATTTTCTTCATGTTAGTATGATTTTATGCTTGTATTGATTAAATGTTACTTTTAGTGTGGTTTCACTGGAGTTTTCCATCTCTATAGAATGTCAGCATATGAATGTTCAAGATGGAGAGATACTTGCTTTGTAACTCATTCTGTTGGGCAGCCTGCAGGTTGTTCTTGCCTGTCATAAGTTCAACAATATTCTTCAGTCCGAGACGAAACTGTTCGCTCAACAGCTCGTAGCTGGTCTTCTGACTTTCTACAGAGACTTGTGCGGCCTTGAACTTGTTTTGATTGGTGACAGCCTGAAGCCAGTAGCTCTCCACGGTGGAATAGAGGGTGGTACGTTTGTCATCCAGGTCGAGGAGGTAACTCTGCTGCTGTAGCTGTGCTTTGTTGACGGCAGTGCGGGCCTGCCGGTTGTCGAAGAGGGGAATGCTCAGCGTAATACCGGCTCCCATGTCGAAGTTGGTCTTCAGCTGACGTGTCCAGGCATTGTTGCTCATCGAAGTGGTGTTGGTAACGGCCGAAGCAGAGAGTCCAAGCGTTGGCAACCATTGAGCCTTGGCTATCTTGACGGCCAGCTCACCAGAACTGACGGAGAGCTGAGCACTCTTGATTTCCGGGCGGCTCTCTAAGGCGGAGGCATAAACAGAAGAAACAGAAGGAATATCTTGAAGGGCCATCTCGTCGGTGGTCTGCGGAATGACGATGTCGAATTCTTCTTCATCGGTAATCTGCAAGAGCTGCTTCAGCTGGCGCTTATAGTTGCGCAGAGCGCTCTCTGCCTCAACCACAGCATACTCGTCTTGTGCACGCTGGGCCGTGAGCTGGGCCACGTCGGCCTTGCTCATCTTGCCAACTTCAAGGAATGCCTGCCCACGCTCTTCGTTTTTCTTACTGGTGGCAAGACTTTGACGGTTCACTTCTATTGCCTCGACTGAATAGAGTATCTGAACATAAAGCTGGGCTATTTGCTCCTGTATGCTATTGGCGGTCACAGAAGCTTCTAATCCGGCCTTTTCTTCCGCCAGCTTATTGAGCTTTACAGTGTTGACATTGCGATTGCCATTCCAGACTGTCCAGTTTGCGTTGACCCCATAGGAACCATTGTAATAAACCTTATCAACACTGCTCTGAACATAGCTCCCGGCAATGGTGGAGGAGCCATTGGCAGGCCATGGGCGATAGGTCACATTGTGAGAGGTGCTCATGTTGAGCGAAGGGAGCAGCGCTGACTGGCTCTGCAACACATCTTCAGCGGCACTCTGACGAGACAACAGACTCTTGCGCAGAGCTATATTGTTTTCCAGAGCGTAGTCGATACATTGTCTCAGCGTCCACTGACGTGCGTAGCCTACCTGAACGGTCAGCAGCACCAGTAACGCAAGAAGATACTTCTTTTGAAAGATTTTCATACTTTTTCTCATCATTTACTTGAATTCGTGTTGTCTGACGAGCTTCCTCAAAATACGTTTAAACAACGGACTTCGTTTTTAACAAACCTTTTTATTACAGGAACTACAGAAGCCCGCTATGTTAACACTTCTTTGCACGCGCAGACAACAAGAGCCGACCCGTCTAACCTTTATGCTGAAGCGACTGAAGGCGGGCTATATATTTACCGAGTATGTCAAACTCGATATTGACAACTGACCCGATGTCTATAGTCTTGAAATTAGTATGTTCACGAGTGTAGGGGATAATGGCTACCGTGAAGCGGTCTTCTCTTGGCTCGCAGACCGTAAGCGAAACACCATTAACCGTAACACTGCCCTTATCAACAGTGAAATATCCACGACGTACCATCTCCGGACTGCTCTCGTAGGCGAAAGTAAAATAGGTTGAACCATCTGCATCGCGCATATCAACACAGCGAGCGGTCTGATCTACATGTCCTTGCACAATATGACCATCCAATCGGCCGTTCATCATCATACTGCGCTCCACATTCACATGGTCACCGACCTGCAACAAGCCAAGGTTGGAACGCTCTAATGTCTCGCGCATAGCCGTCACAGTATAGGTCTCTCCAACAATCTCTACCACCGTGAGACAGACACCATTATGCGCCACACTTTGGTCTATCTTCAACTCTGAGCTAAACCCACATCGTAGGGTAAAGTCAACATTACCTTTACTTTTCACAACGGATACCACCGTTGCCATGTCTTCTACTATTCCACTAAACATGCCATTAAATGTTGTTATAAAAAGAAATAGAACCATGCCCAGAGCGAGTCTTGACACCGTTCTATTTCCATATTCAAAAAGGGGGCTGCCCAGTGATGTGATGAAACTCCGAGATGTAAGGATTTGAGGGCTCTCCGTCTTTGTAATCCACCGGCACAAGGCTTAGCTCCGAAGAGTTTATGTGGCCCGCCATTAACAAGAGATGCTTACTCGGTTTCAGTTGTTATTTGATGAGTATCCCAATCTAACTGGCACAACCCCGATAACTGTAAACAAACTCACTTTTGTGATGCAAAGGTAGTACTTTTTATCTGTTTTTACAAATAAAACGAAAAAAAACAGGTAATTATATTGTTATTTAGAAAAAAAAATGTATTTTTGCAAATAATAAGTGTATTACCATTATATTACACAATATGACGAAGTACAATATCACAGAAAAGAAAGAGAAGGATGCAGCTTACAGAATGCTTGTCAATCCTAAACTCATGGATGAAATGCAGGACAAGATCCTGAACATCATTCTCTTCCAGAAAAAGTACAAAGAGAAGGGCTACTCCGCAAAGAAACTGGCCATGGACCTCGGCACCAACACCAGGTACATCTCCGCAGTTGTCAATGTGAAGTTTCATGCCAATTATACTTCGTTTGTCAACAAATTCCGTATTGATGAAGCTATGACTCTGCTTTCTGACAGGAGATATGCCGACTTGAATATGGAAGAGGTTTCTGACGTCGTCGGATTTTCCAACAGGCAGTCGTTTTATGCCTCGTTCTTCAAATTCGCAGGGGTAACGCCACGCGATTACAGGCTAAAGCACATGCCTCCGGCTCCATCTGCCAGCGACAAGACGAAGAAGAAAAAAAGGATGAATGGGAACAAAAACACCCCCCAAGCCTGAACTCTAAATTTAAAGAATGGAAGAATCGTTTCAATACGCAGGCGAAAAATTCGCCGACGTACAGATGCTTCGCTATCGGCTGGAGGACTTCGAAAGTCTTTCAGCAAAACAAAAAGCGTATGTCTATTTTCTAACAGAAGCCACATTGTGTGGAAGGGATATCACCACCGACCAGTTTGGTTTCTATAATCTTCGTATCAGAAAGACCCTTGAAGCCGTCTATCCAATAGCCAAATCGATGGCTCAACACAATACACAGGCGGATGCTCTCTGTGTCTATCTGAAACGAGTGTGGTTTTCTAATGGAATCTATCACCACTACGGGTGCGAGAAATTCAAACCTGAGTTTACTGAGGACTTCTTTCGGCAACTGGTCGGGCAAGCCGACCCTAAAAACCTGCCTCTCCACGGACTGACACCAAAAGAACTCTGCGATGACATCTGCCCCGTCATCTTTCAGCCAGACCTGCTCCCTAAGCGTGTGAACAAGGCCGACGGCCAGGACTTGGTGCGCACCTCAGCCTGCAACTACTACATGAACGTGAGCCAAAAAGAGGTGGAAAACTTCTACGAAAAGAAAAAGGATGCCAACGACAAGCAACCACCATCATGGGGACTGAACTCCCGACTGGTGAAAGGGTCAGACGGTAAGCTCATTGAACAGGTTTGGAAAGCAGATGGAATGTACGGACCTACCATCCAGAAAATCATCTATTGGCTGAAACAGGCTGCAACTGTTGCCGAAAACGACCAACAACGAAACGTCATTGACAAACTGATCAAATACTATCAGACAGGCAACCTGCGCGACTTCGACGATTACTCTATAGCATGGCTCAAAGAACAAGAGGGACGCATAGACTTTATCAATGGATTCATAGAGGTCTATGGAGACCCGCTCGGATTGAAAGCTTCATGGGAGGGCATTGTTGAATATAAGGACATAGTTGCTACCAAACGAACACAAACCATCAGCCGAAATGCACAGTGGTTTGAAGACCATTCCCCCGTGGATCCACGCTTCCGAAAAGCTGAAGTCAAAGGTGTAACTGCTAATGCTGTTGCTGCCGCCATGCTCGGAGGCGATGAATATCCTTCTACCGCCATCGGAATCAATCTGCCAAATGCCGACTGGATCAGGGCTGAACATGGCTCCAAAAGCGTAACCATCACCAATCTGACCGACGCATACGATAAAGCTGCACATGGCAACGGATTCTATGAAGAATTTGTTGACAGCGATGAAACCCGAACCATGATTCATCGATATGGCGACAGATGTGACAACCTGCATACAGACCTCCACGAATGCCTCGGGCATGGTAGTGGACAATTGCTACCTGACACAGACCCGGATGCGCTGAAAGCTTATGGAAACACCATCGAGGAAGCACGCGCCGATTTGTTCGGGCTCTACTATATGGCTGATGATAAAATGCTGGAGCTGGGGCTCCTGGATGATAAAGATGCATACAAAGCTCAATACTACACCTATCTGATGAACGGACTCATGACGCAACTGACACGCATCGAACTTGGCAAACAAATCGAAGAGGCTCACATGCGCAACCGGGCACTGATAGCACACTGGGTCTATGACCATGCAGAGGGTAGGGTAAAACTGGAGAAAAAAGACGGAAAGACTTTCCTGGTCATCAGCGACTATGAAGCTCTACGCCCACTATTTGCCAAACTCCTGGCTGAAATACAACGCATCAAAAGTGAAGGAGACTACAATGCAGCTCGTCAGCTGGTCGAAAAATATGGCATTAAAATTGACCATGACCTTCACCAAGAGATTCTCCAACGATACAAAAAACTTGGTATTGCACCCTATAAAGGATTCTTGAACCCATGGCTCAAACCTGTCAGAAATCATAACGGAGAGATTGTTGACGTTGAAGTAGATTATAGCGAAACATTGGAACAACAGATGATGCGATATAGCCGCGACTACAGTTTTGAGGATATATAAAAACAGAATCGAAAAAGGATAAAAGGTAAAAACACATGAAAGAAACAACACACGAAAAGCTAAAGGATATCAAGCAATCTTTCCGCCTACTCATGAATGGTGAGGTGTCACGCTCCATGAAAGAAAAAGGGGTGGAATATAAAATTAACTGGGGAGTGCCCCTACCAGAACTACAACAGATGGCTGCCCCCTATGGAAAAGACTACGACTTGGCCATCGCCCTGTGGAAAGAGGATATTCGAGAATGTAAGATTATGGCCTCTATCATCATGCCACCAGAGCAAATGTCACCAAAGTTAGCCGACACCTGGATAACACAAATACACTCCTTGGAAATTGCGGAAATAACATCATTCTGCCTCTTTCAATATTTGGAACACGCTCCTGCCTTAGCTTACCAATGGATAGCAAGTGACAATGATATGCAGCAGTTGTGCGGATACCTTACATTGAGCCGCATCTTCATGAACAGAGAACCCAACGAGCACGGCATCAATGAATTTCTCGACCATACAATGACCATTTTACAAGGCAACAACAACACCATTAAACACGCCGCCATCAACTGCCTAAGACGACTCGTTAACCTCGGGAATGACTACGAAACTATGACCCGACAAGCAATGACAGCTATGCATTTAGACAACTATTTAGAAATTTTATAAGTTAACAAGCACGATTCTCAATATTTAGTAGTAATTTTGCAACAACATATCGAAAGATAATAAAATCATGGACAAGAACGCCAAGGAGAATGCAAAAGCAATACTGAATAACTATCTTGAAACAAAGAAGCATCGTAAAACTCCAGAAAGATATGCTATCTTAGATGCCGTGTTTAGTATCGGAGGACATTTTAATCTGGTACAACTTAGCGACTATTTGGAAAAAAGAAGTTTCAGAGTTAGTCGGGCTACACTTTACAACACGCTACGCCTCTTCCTTGAATTAAGACTTGTCACACGCCATCGATTACAAGACGGAACCAAATATGAAGCCCGCTATGCCAATGAATCACATAGCCACCAAATATGCACTATATGTGGAAAGGTGACCGAGGTCAATGCACCGAATATTGTAGCTGCTATCAATGAAGCAAAACTCAAAAGATTCTATCCCGATGGTTTTTCACTGTATATATACGGCATTTGTAGCAACTGCCACGCCAAGATATCAAGATTGAATAACACAAGAAAACATAAGCAGACCAAAAACAAGGAATAAAAATGAGTAATCAAGCTAAAGTTGACGTCCTGCTGGGACTACAGTGGGGTGACGAGGGAAAAGGTAAAGTCGTAGATGTGCTCACGCCAAAGTATGACGTCGTAGCCCGTTTCCAAGGAGGACCCAATGCTGGTCACACCCTTGAATTCGAAGGCCAGAAGTATGTTTTGCGTAGCATCCCGTCCGGAATCTTCCAAGGAGGCAAAATCAACATCATCGGAAATGGCGTTGTCCTGGCTCCAGACCTCTTCATGGATGAAGCGGAAGATCTTAAACGTAGTGGACACGACCTGCGTCAACGACTACATATCTCAAAAAAAGCTCATCTCATCATGCCTACTCATCGGGTACTTGATGCAGCTTTTGAGTCTGCCAAAGGCAAGAATAAAGTGGGAACGACGGGAAAAGGCATCGGACCGACCTATACCGACAAGGTCAGCCGCAACGGACTGAGGGTAGGGGATATCCTGGATAACTTCACCCAAAAATATGAAACCCACAAAGCACGACACCTGGAAATACTACGTTCTATGAACTTCTCCGACTATGATATTACGGAAACTGAAGAGAAGTGGATGAAAGGTATTGAATACATCAAACAATTCCAGCTTGTTGACAGTGAGCATGAGGTAAATAGTCTTCTTAAGCAAGGGAAGTCCATCCTTTGCGAAGGTGCACAGGGTACGATGCTTGATGTGGACTTCGGAAGCTACCCATTTGTGACATCGTCTAACACCATTTGCGCTGGAGCTTGCACAGGCCTTGGCATCGGACCAAACAAAATTGGACATGTCTATGGAATCATGAAAGCCTATTGCACCCGCGTCGGAGCAGGACCTTTCCCCACTGAACTCTTCGATGAAACAGGAAAAATCATTCGCGACCTGGGACATGAATACGGAGCCGTTACCGGAAGAGAGAGAAGGTGTGGATGGATTGACCTGGTAGCCTTACGCTATTCCATTATGGTCAATGGTGTAACAGAACTGATTATGATGAAGAGTGACGTCTTAGACATGTTCCCCACTATAAAAGCCTGCACCGCCTATCGCTGTAACGGAGTTTACACACGCGACTTCCCCTATGATATCGAAAAGAACATAGAACCCATCTACGAAGAACTACCCGGATGGCAGACCGATATGACACAGATGACAAGTGAGGAGCAATTTCCACAACAGTTTAAAGAATATATCAGATTCTTAGAAGAACAACTGGAGACACCCATCACCATCATCTCCATAGGTCCAGACCGCAAGCAGACCATCATCCGCTGATGAGGGACGGCTAATACAGGAAATGACATCGAAAAACATAAATAAAATGAATAAACCATCCATACCAAAAGGTACACGCGATTTCTCGCCAATGGAAATGGCGAAACGAAACTATATTTTCAATACCATCAAAGAAGTTTATGCACTCTATGGCTTTCAACAAATTGAAACACCTGCCATGGAGACACTTCAAACTTTAATGGGAAAATATGGAGAAGAGGGAGACAAACTTCTTTTTAAGATTCTTAACTCCGGAGACTTCATGTCCAAAGTGGACGAGAATAAAATGTCTGAAATGAGCACACTCAAGTTGGCAGCTACAATCTGTGAGAAAGGACTTAGATATGACCTTACTGTTCCCTTCGCCCGTTATGTGGTCATGCATCGCGACGAGCTGCAACTACCTTTCAAACGCTATCAATGTCAGCCCGTTTGGCGTGCAGATCGACCACAGAAAGGACGATATAGAGAATTCTACCAGTTTGACGGAGATGTCGTTGGATCTGATTCTTTGCTTAATGAGGTAGAGCTCATGCAAATCGTTGACACCGTGTTCACTCGGTTCGGTATTCGTGTTCAAATCAAGATAAATAACCGTAAGATACTCACAGGTATAGCCGAAACTATTGGTGCTGCTGACAAGATTACAGACATCACTGTCGCCATTGACAAACTTGATAAGATTGGACTCGAAAATGTTAATGCCGAGCTACGTTCTGACGGCATCTCTGAGGAAGCCATTACTTTGCTGCAACCTATTATTAAACTGAGTGGAAGCAATGAAGAAAAATTAGCAACCATCTCTAAAGTACTCGCCAATTCTGAAACGGGACTGAAAGGTATTGAAGAAACTCGCTTCATCCTCAATACAATCCAAAAGGTTGGACTTAATAACGAGGTACAGTTGGATTTAACACTTGCTCGTGGCCTGAACTATTATACTGGAGCCATCTTTGAAGTCAAAGCTCTTGACACACCCATGGGAAGCATCAGCGGGGGTGGAAGATATGACAACCTGACCGGCATCTTTGGCATGCCAGGCCTAAGCGGAGTTGGAATCAGTTTTGGTGTCGATCGCATCTACGATGTCCTAAATATCCTTAATGCATATCCTCAAAATGCTGAACTTAGCACTCAGTTACTTTTCATTAACTTCGGTGAAAAAGAATGCGACTACTGTCTGCCTGTAGTTGCCATGGCACGAAAAGCCGGTATTCGCACAGAAATCTATCCTGAGTGTTCTAAAATGAAGAAACAGATGAGTTATGCCAATGCTAAGAATATACCGTATGTGGTCTTAGCTGGTGACAACGAAATCAGTATGGCTAAACTGACGCTTAAAGACATGGTAACAGGTGAACAAATGTTAGTTTCTCCTGAAGAACTGATTGAAATAATCCAATCAAAAAATTAACAATAAAAAACATAAAAAAGTGAGCTTGTGTCTGTTATTTTTTGACACAAACTCACTTTTTATATCAATAATTCATTTTTTCTACACACCTATATAGTAAAAATATAGGCAATTATTTATCAAAATAACGCTTCAGCAATCCTGCAAAACCAGCACCATGACGAGCTTCATCCTTAGCCATCTCATGTACTGTGTCATGAATAGCGTCAAAGCCCGCAGCCTTAGCATTCTTTGCAATACGGAACTTATCCTCGCAAGCACCGGCTTCGGCAGCAGCACGTTTTTCCAAGTTAGTCTTAGTATCCCATACACATTCTCCAAGCAATTCTGCAAATCGGCTTGCATGATCTGCCTCCTCAAATGCATAGCGCTTAAAAGCTTCGGCAATTTCTGGATAGCCTTCACGATCAGCCTGACGGGCCATAGCAAGATACATTCCAACTTCACCACATTCACCATTAAAATGATTGCGCAGATCATTAATCATTTCCTCACTTACGCCTTCTGGCTTTCCGTCACCAATACGATGAACAGTAGCATAAGTCGTTTCGCCATCTTCCTTCAGTTCAGAAAACTTGCTGGCTGGAGCTTTACAAATTGGGCACTTTTCAGGAGCTTCTGTACCTTCATAAATATAACCACATACAGCGCAAATAAATTTTTTCTTCATAAATCTTTTAGTTTTAGATAATAAATAAAAGGATTGCGATACAAAGATAAGAGAATTTCCGAAACAAACAAACTATTAATAGGGGAATTTTATCATCTAATCCTAATTTATCTCTTTTCTAAAGAACAAATATATAGCTATTTATCATAATCGGCATTATTAATAAAAAGATTCAATTAGAGGCTAAATTACATTGAAGTTCGACTTAAGGGCGGTATAAATGCGTTGTAATGGAAGGCCCATCACATTAAAATAACTACCTTTTATATCAGTTACACCAATATATCCGATCCACTCCTGGATGCCGTATGCACCAGCTTTGTCGAAAGGTTTATACTTTTTAATATAATAATCTATTTCAGTATTAGAAAGAGTTTTAAATGTCACGTCTGTTGAAACAGAAAATTTCACGGTCTTTTCAAGACTCTTCATACACACGCCAGTTATAACCTGATGACTACGTCCACTAATTTTTTTGAGCATCCTGATTGCCTCTATTGAATCTTTAGGTTTGCCAAGAATCAGGTTGTCAACGACAACAACGGTGTCAGCAGTCAACAAAAGTTCATTATCAGCTATGGTATATGCGGCAGATTTCTTCTCAGCAATATAAAGAGCGACGTCCTTAACAGGTATATCAGAGGGATAGCTTTCATCAATGCCATCGATCACACGGGTATCAAAATTCAAGCCAAGGCCAGCTAAAAGTTCCTTTCTGCGTGGTGAATTACTGGCAAGAATGATTTTCATGATAGCTAATAAAATTATAAAGTTATATAAATAGCTAATTACCATCCAAAGGCTTTCGCATTGTTCATCCAAAGTCCTTGAGCTTTCATAACCTGTTCCAAGATGTCGCGTCCGCAACCCATTCCACCATTCCGATCGCTGATATATATACTTATTCCTTTAATTTCAGGGCATGCATCTTTTGGACAACATGGGCATCCCACACGCTTCATAATCTGAAAATCAGGTATGTCGTCACCCACATAGATAATTTCTTCATCCTTCAATCCATGTTTTGCAATAAAGTCTTCGTATGTTTTGATTTTCATGGAGCATGCCAGAAAAATATCTCTAACACCAAGATATTCGTAGCGCTTACGAATTTCTTCATTGCGTCCACCCGTCATAATGGCAATATGAAGTCCTTGTTTTACAGCTAACTGAATGGCATAACCATCTTTAATATTAACCGTGCGAAGCGGCTGTCCATTATTGTCCATCTGTACAGTTTCTGCCGATAATACACCGTCTATATCAAAGATAACAGCTTTAATTTTATCGAGTTTATAGTTAATCATACACTTCTGCACTCAAAATAATATTTGCACTTTCAGATATCAATCTGTAATAAATGTAATCAATTTGTTATCTGATAGTTACGTTTTCCCATTTTAGTTTCTCTTCATTCTGTGGCTTGCGCTCTTCAGACTTATGTCCTATAGCAATAACACAGAGTGTAGAGATATTTTCCGGAAGGTTAAGGATGCCTCTTATCACTTCGTCTGCTGAGTGTCCGTCAGAGAGTCCCCTACCCCTCATTTGCACCCAACAGGAGCCAAGCCCCAATTCCTCCGCTTGGTATTGCATACTAATGGCAGCAATTGCTCCATCCTCTATCCAGCAGTCGTTCTGTTTTGGATCGCCCATAACCACAACGGCAAGTGGCGCTCCTTTCATGAATTGTGAGCCCAAATCTTTTGCATCAGCCAATCGTTCAATGTCCAAAGGGTTGTCAACGACAACAAATTGCCATGCGCGCTGGCCCTTAGAGGTTGGCGACATCAGTGCGGCACGCAAGATTAATTTGACATGTTCAGGATCTACAGGTTGCTCTGTAAAGCGGCGGTGACTACGTCTCAATCTGACAAGTTCTGCAAAGTTGGTCATCTTTCTTTTTTTTGCAAAAATAGTGTTTTTTCCTCAAAAGACAAAATGAAGCATCTTAAAAAAGCAATAAAACATTCTTTTTGACGTTTGTTTCATATATGAAACAGAAGTTCTTTTTATTCACTATATTGCTAATGGCCAGCTTTATGAGTGCCCTTGGTCAGACCTTCACGTTGCAAGGCCGTGTAACTGATGAGAAAGGCAATCCCGTAGAGCTGTGTACTGTTAGTGTGTTGAAGCAAGGAAAGATTGCTATGACATCGCTCAAGGGAGAATTCCGCATGGATCTGCAGAGTGCCGACACTGTGGCCGTTCGTTTCTCCATGATAGGTTATCGCCCGAAGGTTCGCCTGTTACGAAAGCCCAAAGGTCGCCAGACATTGCAGATAGTGTTGTCAGAAGATGACACACTGCTTTCCGAAGTACAGGTTAACGAGCGACGTAGGCAGACCACCCAGACCCAAGAACTTGATCCAGAGCATCTGAAGAATCTACCCTCTACCACGGGTAATGCCGTAGAAGAGATGGTGCAACTGCAGGCCGGTGTATCAACCCATAGCGAACTTTCCTCGCAATACAATGTGCGTGGCGGTTCTTTCGATGAAAACAATGTATATATAAATAATGTTGAGGTCTTCCGTCCGTTTCTTGTCAGGAGCGGTCAGCAGGAAGGTCTATCCGTTATTAATCCCGATATGGTTGAGCGTATAGGCTTCTCTACGGGAGGATTTGAAGCTAAGTATGGTGACAAAATGTCGTCCACGCTCGATATCAACTATCGTCGTTTGAAGCCACAAGTTGGAAAGAATCATCTGTTTGAGGGAAAATTAAATGCCAGTCTGTTGGGTTCCGGTCTATATTTAGGCTATGCTACGAAAAAGATTTCATGGATGAACAGTGTGCGTTATAAGACCAACAAATACCTTATCAGTTCCTTGGAAACCGAGGGAGAATATCGTCCTCGTTTTCTGGATTACCAAACAGCCCTATCCTATCAGCCGAATAAGAAGTGGAGCATAGACATGATAGGTAACATTTCAGACAACCGCTACGACTTTGTTCCGGAAAATCGAGAAACGAAGTTCGGCACCATGGAGAATGTCAAGTCGTTCCTTGTCTATTTTGACGGTCAGGAGAAAGATCTCTTCCGCACCTGGTTTGGTTCGTTGGGAGTCACCCACCATTTTACCGACTCCACCAGCATCTCTGTCATCGGGTCGGCCTTTCGGACCCAGGAACGCGAAAGTTATGACATACAAGGTCAATACTGGCTGACACAGACCGAAACCTCCGAGAATCTCGGTGTCGGCACTTACTTTGAGCATGCACGCAACTATCTGCGTGCCAATGTACAGAGTTTGAAGATTATGGGTCAGCACAAGACGCGCCACCACAATCTGGAGGGAGCCTTGACCTTTAAACGAGAGTATATTCGTGAGAAGAGCGTAGAATACGAGATGCGCGACTCTGCTGGTTTCAGCATCCCCCATACGGGTCGTGACCTTTACATGATATATTCGCTGCGTGCTCGTAACGAGCTGTCAGCCAACCGTGTGGAGGCCTATGCGCAAGATACCTGGCGCTTCATGTCGGGTGGAGATGATGAGAGCGTTCCTGATTCACTCCGTCGTGAACCGACCATCTACACTTTGAACTACGGAGTCCGCCTTTCTCACTGGAACTTCAACCGAGAGACCATCTTCAGCCCACGCATCACACTGGGTATCATTCCATCTTGGAATCAAGATATGACAATCCGTCTTGCCACAGGTCTATACTATCAGGCTCCATTTTTTAAGGAGCTGCGTGACACATCGACAGTGAACGGCATCACTTATGCTAACCTCAACAAGAAGATAAAGAGCCAGCGTTCCATTCATTTTATTGCCGGTATGGACTATAAGTTCAAGGCCATGAGTCGTCTGTTTAAGTTTACTGCTGAAGCATACTACAAGTTATTAGCCGATCTGGTGCCCTATAGTGTCAGCAACGTAAAGGTGGTCTATTACGGTGACAATCGCTCCAGCGGTCATGCCGTAGGTCTCGACCTAAAACTCTATGGAGAGTTTGTGCCTGGCTACGATTCATGGTTGACCTTCTCTCTGATGAATACCAGTATGAAACTTGGTGGCAAGAGTATTCCACTTCCCACTGATCAACGCTATGCGGTGAATCTCTATTTCACAGACTATTTCCCTGGTACCGACCGTTGGCGAATGTCACTCAAGCTATCCTATGCTGACGGTCTTCCGTTTTCCGCACCCCACCAGGAGCTGCAGAGCAATTCTTTCCGTGCGCCTGCCTATCGCCGTGCTGATATTGGCATGAACTACCGGTTGCTGAACAATGAAAAACATACCAACAAGAAGCTTCCATTGAAGAATGTGTGGTTAGGACTGGACTGTCTGAATCTTTTCGACATTTCTAACGTCAACTCCTACTACTGGGTGACAGATGTCACAGGACAGCAGTTTGCCGTACCTAATTATCTCACCCGTCGTCAAGTTAACTTCCGAGTGCAGGTTGAATTCTGAATCAAGAACTGATAACTAAGAAGTTACTGTAATCACATCCACTACCAGTTCAACACCCATACATTTCTTTACTAATATAATAAAGGAACTTTACGGCACCTATGATGTATCGTCGCCACATTCTTCTCGGTTCCATAATCAGTCGGTGGAGCCATTCCAAGGAATTTCTTTGCCACGAAAGGGGAGCGCGTTTTTGGGTGCCGGCATAGAATTCGAACACGGCACCGACAGTTCCGCAATGGCAGTGGATGTTTAGCTCATCCCAATGCAGATATGCCCATTTCTCCTGTTTTGGAGCTGTCATGCC